>OBYB01000436.1_pt1 | contig 30417 bp, 16 predicted proteins | sample 1538181 | NCBI WGS metagenome assembly OBYB01 (sample SAMEA2580157, study PRJEB22360) | human gut metagenome | biome: human gut; feature: human-associated habitat; material: faeces | place: Denmark | collected 2008/2010 | reverse complement strand
GCTCCACACGGAAAGTGACGGCACCCAGTCCATCATCGCCGCAGGCGGCGCCAATTTCCCCCAGGCCGCTCCGGGAGCCTCAACGCCGGAAGAACGCGGGCCTAAGGCGTACCACCAGGATATTTTCAAACTCCGCAACGGCCAATGGAGCAAGGTGGGGACGCTGCCCGTTCCGCTGGGTTACGCGGCTTTTGCAAGCGTAGGCAAGGGGCTGGCGGTAGCCGGAGGCCATAATGCGGAAGGCATCCTGAAAGACGCCCTGCTGATCAAGGCGGACGGCTCCGTGGAAAAGCTTCCTCCCCTTCCCGTCCCCGTTACGGAAGCCGCCTTCGCCGCTCACGGAAACAAGCTGTTCGTCATCGGCGGCCGGGACAGCGCCCAGCCGGAAGCCGCCCTCAATACCATCTACATGCTGGACACCACTCCGGATACGGCCAAAATGAAATGGGCGTCCCTCCCGCCCTTCCCCGGTGCGGGCCGCATCCTCTCCACCGCCGCCGTCTGTGACAGCACCCTGTTCATCGCAGGCGGCTGCACCCTGTCCAGGGATGCCGCCGGAGAAACCGCCAGAACGTACCTTTCCGACATGATCGGCTACGACATGACGTCCAACGATCCCGCCGAATGGGGAGCCGCGGGCAAACAGCAGCCTGCTGGACCGGGAACGCCCGTAGCCGCCGCCGCAGGCCCCGCCCCGGTACGTGAAAATTCCATCATCCTCATCGGCGGGGACAAGCGCGGCAACGCGCCGGACCCGTCCAAGCCCGTGGTGCAGTCCCGCGACATCCTGGTTTATGACGTCATCGGAAACAAATGGACGCACCAGGGGGAGTGGCCCGTCGGCATCGCCACCGCGCCCGCCGTCGTGAAGGGTTCCGAGATCATGACCATCAGCGGGGAAACCGCCCCGGGCGTCCGGACCCCCGTGAACGCCTCCGCCTCCGCAGGGTACCATTTTGAAATGAGCACGGTTGATTACGCCGTTCTCATCCTGACCGTCATCGTCATGGCGATCATCATCGTTTCCGCCGTGCGCAACGGCGTTAAAAATGTTTCCGCCGTCACGGACCCGAACACCAGGCCGGGCCTGTGGGCCTGGGTGGCCGTCATCGTCCTGTGGTTCGTGGTCATGCTGAACTATTTTGACCGCCAGCTCCTTTCCGCGCTGCATGAACCCATCGTCCGGGACATTCCGCAGACGGAAGCCCAGTTCGGCATGGTCACCTCCGTCTTCCTGCTGATTTACGCCCTGCTCAGCCCGGTGGGCGGCTTCCTGGCGGACCGCTACAGCCGCCGCCTGATGATTCTCTGCTCCCTCGTCGTCTGGTCCGTGGTCACCTGGTGGACCGGCCATGCGGAGGATTACACGTCCCTGCTCATCGCGCGCGGCGCCATGGGCATCAGTGAGGCCTTTTACATCCCCGCCGCCCTGGCCCTGATTACGGACTACCACCGGGGCAGCACGCGCTCCATCGCCACGGGGCTGCACATGAGCGGCATTTACGTGGGCATGGCCGTGGCCGGCTTCGGGGCCACCATGGCTTCATGGACGGGCTGGCGCATGACGTTCGCCCTGTTCGGCCTGATCGGCGTGGCGTATGCCATCGTCCTCATCCTGTTCCTGAAAGACCCGGCCAAGGCCCCTGCGGATACGGCGCAGGCCAAAAAGCCGTCCGAACCCAAGGAAAAAACGGTCCTGATCAATGTGGACAATGACGAACGGGCCATCAAGGAACCCGCGTCCAATCTTTCCACCGGCGCCGTGCTTTCCAGCCTGCTGAGCGGCCGCCCCATGTGGATGCTGCTGGCCGTGGTCGCCTTTGCAGGCGCCGGGAACTGGTTCCTGCTCACCTGGTACCCCACCCTGCTTCAGGATAAATACCAGCTTTCCTCCGCGGAGGCAGGCCCCGCCGCCACCCTGTGGAGCTCCGTAGCCAAGTACGTGGCCGTGCTGGGCGGCGCCATTCTGGCGGACATGTGGTACCGGCGCAACGCCCGCGCCCGCGCCCTGGTGCCCGGCATCACCTTCACCATATCCGGCCCGCTGGTGGTCCTGGCGCTGCTGCCCGGCATCTTCGGCTGGGACATTGCGGTTCCCCTCGTGCTCATGCTGGGCCTCGTCGCCACGCAGGGGCTGGCGCAGGGATCGCTGGACGCCACCCTCATGCCTGTGCTACGCTCCCATATCGACGAGCGTTATTCCGCCACCGGCTATGGCCTCCTCAACCTCACGTCCGCGGGCGTGGGCGCCCTTATCTCCTTCTTCGGGGGATGGTTCAAGGACCAGGGCGTTCCGCTGACCACCACCCTGGCGGCGGCAGGATGCCTGATGCTGCTCTGCGGACTGCTGCTCCTGATGCTGCCGCGTCCCAAACATTAACAGCAACTTTCTTTCATATCCCCAACCCCAGCCTTATGAAGAATCCCGCATGCCTGTACCTGGTGACGGGAGCCCTGTGCTCCCTCTCCTTCCTTCCCCTCGCGCAGGGGCGCACCTGGACCAGCGTCCAGGGGAAAAGCCTGGAAGCCGAGTTCGTCAGGCTGGACGGCCAGAAAGCCGTGCTGAAACGCTCTGGCGGCCAAACCGTCTCCATCCCCCTCGCCCAGCTTTCCCGGGAAGACAGGGATTTCATCGCGGCCCGGGGAAAGGGAGGGGCTGCCTCCTCCAATCCCGCGGACAATTACCACCTGCCATGGCCCAGGACCGTCAAATGCCAGGACAATTTCAAGGTGGAAACCATCAAGGAGGAACAAGGGGAGTATATTTATGAAACGCCCCATTTCCGCTTCATCTGCGACGCCAAGCTGGGCGCCGGCATGATCAAGCGCCTGGGCCTTCTCTTCGAGGCCACCCACCTGGCGAACAAAACGCTTCCCATCGGCAACATCCCCCCTCACGACGATTCCGCCAAATTCCCCGCCTACCTGTACGAAAAGTTCAGCACGTACCTGGAAAACGGAGGCCGTGAAGGCACGGCAGGCATTTTCCTGGGGACGACGCGCAGCGGAGACCGCGGCAAAATCCTGGTCCCGTTTGATTCCCTGGGCGTCAAGACCATGGGGAGCACGTACATCATTGACCGCGACAAGGATTCCTCCACCCTCATCCATGAACTGACGCACCAGCTCATGTCCCCGGAGGCCAAGCAGGCAAGCTGGTTCTGTGAAGGCTCCGCGGAATACATGGGGATGACCCCGTATTCCGGAGGCCGCTTCAACTTCGGGGCCAACTGTTCCCACATTGTCTCCCGCGTGACGGAATACGGCAAGAAAAATACGGGGGGCCGCGCCCTGGGGGACGACTTTGAGGCGCCCAGCCTGGAGTCCTACATGAACATGCCCTATTCCCAGTTCACGGGAGAGAACGCCAACCTGAATTACGGCCTGGCCGCTCTGATGGCCTACTATTTCTACCACATGGACGGCAAGGGGGACGCCCAGCGCGTGAAGAACTACATGAAGGCCATCCAGTCCGGCAGCAGTGAAAAAGAAGCGCAAAAGCTCCTCCTTGATGGCCGGAGCTATGAGGAGCTGGCCAAGGAGATTGAACAGAAATGGCGCAAGGCCGGCGTTAAAATCCGCTTCCGCTCCTCCTCCTGACCCGCGCCGCGCATGCGGAAAGACGCTTCCGTCAATGGCCGGAGGACAGTCTGTGCCCTGAAAAACCGTTGACATGGCAGGGAAAGGCGGCACACTTTCCACCAGCAGGGGCTATCAGACACGCATGGCAGAAGACGCTTCCATAACCGCCCTGATGGACAGGGTGGCCCGCACCGCACCCTTTCACCGGGAACTCGCGAAACTGGGCACGGAGGAACAGGCGGTTTTCGACCATACCTCCCTGCCCGGGGTTCCGTTCGTGGCGGCCCTGTGCATCAGGACCATTCCGGACACCGCCCGGGCCTGGGTGATCGCGCCCCATCTGCGCGCGCAGGAATCCCTTGCCGCGCAACTGGAAACATGGGGAGTGCGCAACATCCTCTTCGTCCCGGAAAAAGAGGTGGCCCTGGGGGAGGAAGTGGGAGACCCGGAGCTTGCCGCGGAACGGCTGAACGTCCTTCACCGCATCGCTTCCGGCCATGTGGGCAGGCAAACCGTCGTTCTGACGGAAGGCAGCCTGAATGACGAGGTTCCCTCCCCCGACGGCATGCAGAACCAGGGAATGACCCTGAAAACGGGAGAAACGCACGCCCCTGACGATTTGATACGGCTGTTTGAGGAGGCGGGGTTCGAGGGCGTTCCTCAGGTCATTTCCCGCGGGCAGTGGTCCCGCCGCGGCGGCATTCTGGACGTTTTCCCGCTCCAGTCCTCCCATCCCGTACGCCTGGAGTTTTTTGACGACGAGATTGAATCCATCCGGGAATTTGACGTGGACTCCCAGATTTCCTTCCGGAAGACGGAGCACGTCAACCTCGTCCTGACGGAAGCGGCAGGCGTGGAAACCCTGCGGGCCTGGATCAAGCCGGGCGACCTGGTCATTACGGCCCCCTTCTGCAAGGAACGGGGGAACGTGTGCATCCTCACCGCACCGCCGAAGAACGCGGAGGGGGAGGAGGACTTCTCCCTGGCCATCCATGACAATCCCCTGGGCAGCTTTGACGCCGGGGACTTCGTGATGCAGGAGATGCGGCGGGAGCTGGCGGAACGCCAGATCCGAGAATGGCTGGACCGGAAATGGAACGTCAGCATGTTTTTTCCCAACGAAGGGGAGGAAGAGCGCTTCCGGGACATCTGCGCCGGAACGCCCGCGCTGCTGTCCATCACCGCCCTGCGCGGGGACCTGCCCGGCGGCTTCAGCATTCCGGGGGCAAAAACGGCCGTTCTCTCCTCCTCGGAGCTGTTCGGCAGGTACCAGTCCGCCACGGCGCGCCGCCGCGCCAGCCGGGAGGACAAGGCGCGCAAGGCCCGCGCGCAGGCCTCCCTGAAGGACATCAACCCCGGAGACCTGGTGGTGCATACCAGCTACGGCATCGGCAAATTCATCAACATTTCCACCTCTCCGGACTCCGGAGACGAGGAAATGAACATCCTTTACCGGGACAATACGATCCTGCACGTCCCCCTCAGCCAGGCGCACCTGGTTTCACGGTACATAGGGCTGGGCAGCAAGACGCCGGAACTCAACAAGCTGGGGGATTCCAAATGGCAGCGCGCCAAAAAGTCCGCGGAACGCTCCGTGGCGGACTACGCCGCCCAGCTCCTCAACGTGCAGGCGGAACGCCAGACCGGAAAGGGCTACAGCCACCCTCCGGACAGCAAATGGATGTGGGAGTTTGAAAGCTCCTTCCCCTTCCGGGAGACCCAGGACCAGCTCCGCGCCATCGCCCAGACGAAGGCGGACATGGAAGCCACCCGCCCCATGGACCGCCTGATCTGCGGGGACGTGGGCTTCGGCAAGACGGAGGTGGCCATCCGCGCCGCCTTCAAATGCGTGACGGGAGGCCGCCAGGTGGCCGTGCTGGTGCCCACCACCGTGCTTGCGGAACAGCACTTCCGCACCTTCAAGGAGCGCATGAGCGAATACCCCGTGCGGATTGAAATGCTCAGCCGCTTCAGCAGCGCGGCGGACGTCCGCTCCACGCTGGAAGGGCTTAAGTCCGGGGCCGTGGACATCGTCATCGGCACGCATCGCCTCATCTCCGAGGACGTGTCCATTAAAAACCTGGGCCTCGTGGTGATTGACGAGGAACAGCGCTTCGGCGTCAGGCACAAGGAGAAATTCAAGGAACGCTTCAAGGGCATCGACGTGCTCACGCTGTCCGCCACGCCCATTCCCCGCACCCTGTACATTGCGCTGATGGGAGCGAGGGACATGAGCTCCATTGAAACGCCGCCCGTCAACCGGCAGCCCGTGCAGACGAGCGTATGCCCCTATGACGAACGCATCATGAAGAAGGCCATGGAGCGCGAACTGGAACGCGGCGGCCAGATTTTCCTGCTGCACAACCGCGTCAAAACCATCGAACTGTTCCGGGACCGCATCCAGGCCCTGGTGCCCAAGGCCCGCATCGTCATCGGCCACGGACAGATGCCCAAGGACGAGCTGGAGAAGGTCATGCGCACCTTCGTGCAGGGGAAGGCAGACATCCTGCTGGCAACCACCATCATCGAATCCGGCATCGACATCCCGAACGCCAACACCATCATCATTGACCGCGCGGACCGCTTCGGCCTGGCGGACCTCTACCAGCTCCGCGGCCGCGTGGGCCGCGCGGGGCACCGGGCCTACGCCTACCTCATGCTCCCCAGGTCCGCCGCCACCACGGGAGACGCCCGCAAGCGCGTCTCCGCCATCAAGCAGTACACGGAGCTGGGTTCCGGCTTCAAGATAGCCATGAGGGACCTGGAAATACGCGGCGCGGGCAACCTGCTGGGCACCCAGCAGAGCGGCCATATTGCCGCCATCGGCTTTGACCTGTACTGCCAGCTTCTCCAGCAGTCCATCGCCCACATGCAGGGCAGGTACACGGCCCCCCGGCCGGACGCAGCCCTGAGAACGGATTTCATCGTGAACAGCGAGACGCAGTTCGCCGCCAAATCCCGCAAGGATTATCTGGGCGCCTTCCTGCCCCGGGATTACATCAGCGACGCAGCCCTGCGCATTTCGGCGTACAAGGACCTGGCGGCAGTCCGCACCCTGAAGGAGGCGGACGCCCTGCTCCGCGCGTGGGAAGACCGCTTCGGCCCTGCACCGGAAACGGTGCATCACCTGCTGGATTCCCACAAAATCAAGATACTGGCCTCCAAAGCAAACATCTCCATGGTGGAAATCAGCGGACAGCGCCTGATGCTCACCAGGAACGGGGATTTTATCCTGCTGTCCAACAAATTTCCGCGGCTGGCAGGCGTCTCTCCCGCAGACAAGCTACGGGAAGCGCTGGAAATGCTGAAGAACATCTAAACCGCGCCACAGCCTTCCCGGCCGGGCCATCCAGCGGAAACAGGAAAGCCCCGGCGCCGGGGCCTTCCGCCCCGAACGGCTTCCGATAACGGACGGAAACCGCATGCCGCGTTCTCTCCTTTCCCGTGGTAAAATCCTTCCATCAAATTCGCAGCTCTTCCGCGCCGGAAAACTCCTTCTTCCTCATCATTTCCATGATGCCGGACGTATTGGCCGGAGCCATGATGACCTCTATCGACCATTCGGAACTGTCCATTTCCTTTGCGTAATCCTCCATGTTTATGGAGACCTCCAGGACGGGAGACTCCCGGGTAAGGGCCGTACGGAAAGAACGGGACATGACCTCCTGCCCGTTCCGCAACAGAATCACCTTGTCAATAAGGATACTTCCCCCTTCCACGGAGGTCCGTACCAGCCGCAGTCCTGAAAATTGGCTCATCTTCCTGCCGGGAATGGAGCAGCGCATCCTCGTATAGGTTTCCTCCTTCTGCCCCAGAAGCTCCCAATGGGATAAAATGGGGGACGACAAGGTAAGCCGCGACAGGTCGTAACCGGAACCGGCCAACAGCCTGGACAGGCGCGCGACCATCTCCGCGGAATATTCCACCCCCCACCCCTGGGAATACAAGACACCCAGCATATACAGCACGGAAGGATCCTGCGCGGCAAAGGACATCAGAAGGAAATCAACCGCCTGAGAATAGTTCTGGGACAGGCTGACCGGGCACTGAAGCATATCCGGGAAAAATTCCTTGCCCCCCACAAGAAGAAACGCCAGATCCCTCTGCGCCACAATAAAGCCCCCCATGGCCGCCTTATAAAGCCAGGCGCCTCCTTCCTCTCCGTATCTCCCATCCCGTTCAAAGATGAGACGGGCTATTTTATACTGGGCGGCGGGATACCCCGCCTTGGCGAACTTCCGCACCTGCGCCTTCTCCTGTTCCGTCAGCACGATGGAATCAATTTCCGTACGGTTCCTTTTCCGGGAGGCGATGAGCATTTCCCGGATCCTGCCGTTTTCCGGCCTGTTCAGCGAATCTCTCACCGCGGGGTCATCCATCGCGCAAATGAATTTAAAATGGGGCCTCACGGTTTTCCCGCTTTCCAGCGTCGTAACCTGGGAAGAAACAACCTTCAACGGATGAGGAACATTATCCTTGGTTTCAAAACTGAACCTGTAAGGCGCATCCACATTCAGCGCCGGAAGATCCACAAAGCGGAACCCGGTGAGCACAGGACTCTCGATCAAGGTGAAGGAAAAGCCGTTGAGAGACCGGGAAACCAGCTTTCCCTCCTCATCACGTATGGTCAAATACAGGAGCGGGCACATCTTGTCTTCCTGAAGCACCCTCAAATGGACACACGCCAAGGAAAAGCGGTCGGGAAGCAGGGATGGAAGAGCATGGCGCGACAAAGACGGACTATCCAGCCTGACGTCAAAACGTTCCACGGGACTCAGCAAGGAAACGCCCCTGGATTCTGAAATAATCTGGGGAATGGGGGTGGACATTACACTGGGAAAGCGAAGCCCTAAAGCATCGTCCTCCTCCGGGCCGCCTCCCCAGTCATAAACAAAATAGCCGAGGGTTGCGCCAATCACGCCCACAACAACGAAGAGCCCCAGCACCTTCCTCCATCCGGCCCCCCACTTTTCGTGCCCTTCCGACATGATGCGGGAAGAGGACAAGGCAAACAGATTGAAAAAACGCTTACGGGCGGACTTGAACTCCTCACTGGAGAACTTAATGGTTGAGAGCGCCCCTCCTTCCACTCCCAGATCCTTCATCCACTCTTCCGCGGAGTTATAACGATCTTCCACCCGAGGAGAAAGGGCCTTGTCTATGGTCCTGAGAAAATTTTTCGAATAATGGGAGGACAAGGGCGCGGACAATGCCAAAGGCTGTATGGTATCGTGGATCAGCCGCTCCTCTCCTCTGGGGGGCGCACCCCCCTTCAGCAGGGAATAGAACGTAGCGCCCAGGGAATAAATGTCGCTCCAAGGTCCCGTGTTTTTCCTGCCGAGAGCCTGTTCCGGAGAAGAAAAGCCATGAGTCGTCAGGACAGTCTGGGTATGGGTGCTCTCCATGTGGCGCGACGCGCCGAAATCCACGAAAACGGGAGTTCCCTCCTGTGTAAGCAATATATTTCCCGGTTTGATGTCCCTGTGGCAGATGCCTTTTTTATGAAGGTAATCCAAAATCTGGAGGATGTGCATCAGCAATCCCTTCAACTTGGCTTCCGAATAACAGTTTCCGGCAAGCAGCTGCTGTTCTCCCAGGTAATCCAGAGGAAGCCCCTGAACATAATCCATGGAAAAATAAGCCGTGCCGTTGCACTCAAAAACGGAAAGAACCCGGACAATACCTGGAGAATCCAGCCTCGCAAGAATGCGGGCTTCATTCAAAAAGTTGGAAAGGGTCCACTTGAAATACTCGGCGTCATGCTCATTATTGGGAACCACGCGCCCCGTAAACGGATCTCTGTAAGCATAGGAAGAAGGAAAATTCTCTTTTAAAACCACTTTCCTCTTCAGCATCAAGTCCCGGACCAGATAGGTAATGCCGAATCCGCCGCTTCCCAGCACCTTCAATATTTTATAATGCTCCAACGTCGCTCCGTCCGGGAGTTCTTTGGAATAAACGGAAAACTCGTTCCAGGAAGAGGGAGGTGTCAATTTGGATCCATGCACGGAAACATTATTCAAATGAGCATCTTTTCCCGGAACTGCCGCATGGTGAAAATCGGGAACACTATTTGAGCCGCAACTCTCCATCCTAATATCTGATCAGGAAATTACTTTTATCTTTTCCACCTAATTTGTAAAGATTATTCTTTTGCCGCTCACCGGGTCGGTTATTTCTCCATAACCTCTTGCACGGGAAACAAGACATCCGCCATTTTTCATCTTCATGAACAGCTCACGGCTTCCACGGATTTAACGGAGAACCACCCGGCCTTCACGCAGGGAGGGCCTTTTCCCCCATTCCGGAAAGTAGATGCGCTGGCTGCCGCCCTTCCAAAACATACTTTTGCAATAAACGGGCCAAGATGGACGTATTCTGACAAAGATATGATTGTAAAATCTCTCATTATTTTCAGCAATATGGCAGGATGCCTCCTGCCCGGTTCCGGACAGGCGGGAGAATTGCATGCCTCTCTGCAATCCCCGGACGGCCGTCTGTCCTGGATGCTCCACGCGGATAACCGGGCCGCCCATTCCCTGAAAAAGGGAAACAGGACGGTTCTGGAGCCCTCCGGCCTGGGCATCGTGGTGAACGGCAAGGACCTTGCCGGAGGCATTACGGGATGGAGCGTGAAAAAAGTGAAGGACAACGTCCACGACACCTTTGAAACGCGCGGCAAATACCCCTCCGCTTCCGTCCATTTCAACGAATACGTGGTTTCCGGGGATAATTCCGGCCTCCGCCTCCGCGCCCGCGTTTTCAACAACGGAGTCGCCTTCCGCTACGAGTGGACGGAAGACGTGCAGAAAGCGCCCGTGCTGAACATCGGGGAAGAAAAAACGTCGTTCGCCTTCCCGGAAAAAGCCGTCCTGTGGACCCAGGACGCCGCTTCCGCACTGGGTCCCTGCGAGGGAGTCTGGTCTCCTTCCAGAATAGCCGATTTCAAGAAAGACCCCGGCAATCCCCGCAGCCATGTCCGCACCATGCCGGTTGCGGCGGAACTGCCGGGCGGAGGCTTCGCCCTCATCCAGGAAGCCGCCAATTTCAACAGGCAGTGGAGCGGCATTAAATTCTCCCTTCAGGACGGCGCATGCAGGACGGTATATTTCCAGGACCCGGAAGGCTTTTCCGCCCCCTCTTCCGCAGAGATGCCCTGGCGGGTCATCCTGGTGAACGACGACCTCAACGGCCTGGTCCGGAACGACGTCATCCCTTCCCTGGCTCCGGAACCGGACAAGAACCTTTTTCCGGAAGGAGCCAAAACGCCCTGGATCAAGCCGGGCCGCTCCACCTGGACCTGGTGGGACCGCGGAAACGTCCGTGAAGAGGACCAGTACGCCTTTGTCGACATGGCCTCCGAATTCGGCTGGGAATACCACCTCGTTGACGAAGGATGGAAGAAATGGGGCAAAACCGTGCCGGAAAGCATGGACAAGGTGGCTCAACTGGCCAGCTACGCCGCCGGCAAACAAGTAGGCATCTGGGTATGGGTGCGCTGGTCAGACGTCAACAACCCCGCCAACGACTGGGAAAGCATGCGCAGCTTTTTCAGCAGCCTTGCCAAAACGGGCATCAAGGGAATCAAGATAGATTTCATGGATTCCGCCTCCCGGGAACGCCTGGCCTTTTATGACGCCGTCGCGGAAAACCTGGCTAAAAACAAGCTCATGGTCAACTTTCACGGCGCCAATACCCCCACGGGGGAAGAACGCTCCTGGCCGCATGAAATGAGCCGGGAAGGCATCTACGGCGGGGAACAGAACATCTGGGCCGCCATCGGCGGACGGCACTACTGCGCACTGCCCTTCACCCGGCTGGTCTCCGGCCACGCCGATTTCACTGGCGGCTACTTCGGCCACGGGCCCAAGCTGCGCGGCTCTTCCTGGCCCCTCCAGATGGCGGCCAATATCATTTATACGTCCCCAGTCCTCCACTGGGTATCCAACCCCGCAGACATGGAAGCCGCCTTCCCGAAAGGCTCCCCGGAACGGGAAGCCGTCCGGAACATTCCCTCCGTATGGGATGAGACCATCGTCCTGCCGCCGTCCGCCATCGGGGAATGCGCCGCCTTTGCCCGGCGTTCCGGGGACCAGTGGTACATTGCCCTGATGAACGGGGACGGACGGGAACGCACCGTTTCCATTCCCCTGGACTTCCTGAACAGGAACACCGCGTACCGGGCCACCATCCTCCGCGACCTGCCGGAAAAGAACGACGGCTGGAAGGTGGAAAACCGGGAACTCCATTCCGGGAGCACCCTTTCCTTCACCATGCGCGTCAAGGGCGGCGGCATTGCCCGCCTGGTCCCCGCCGGAAAGTAGCGTTCCCTTCCGTCTGCTCAACGGGAGTTCATCAGGAAAGGGGAAGAGGCTATTTTCCTCTTCTCCCTTTCCATTTGAAGCGGCCTTTCCGGAAAGGGAGAATTCCCATCATTTACGGCCTCCGGCAGTCACCAACTTCATTACCCGCGGAAAGACCGGAAAAGACGGCAAAAGGGTCAGTCCTGGCCAGCCTTCTCCATGGTGCTCCACGCCGGGAGCCACTGCACGTCCCGGAGGCGGTAGCCGCGTTCCAGAAGAGCTCCGTGCAGGCCGGGAAGATGGGCCGCGCCATAAAAAATGCCTATCCTGCGAACGCCCTTGCCGCGCCATTGGTCAAATACTTCCATGCACTTGGAATTCCGGCCTTCCAGAATCACGGTATCCTCCAAATCATTCGGAGCATGGGCAAAAATGCGCATCAGTTCATTCTTCAGCCCCGCCTTGTTCCCGGCAAGCAAATCCACCATCATGCCGAATTCATTCGGCTGGTACGCCCCGGGCTTCTCCACCAGGGAGGACAGCATGGATTTAAGCATCAGGCTGGCGAAGTTTTCTCCCTTACTGGCCTGCGCCTGCCGGAATTCCGCCAGCGTCATGTCCGCATGGATAAAATGGGGCGCGGAATAATCAATGCCCTGATGCTGGGTTTGAAGGCCCAGCGCGGCGCTCAATTCCCGGTACGCGCTTCCCAGCAGCCCCAGCAAAAAAGACTTTTCCTCAAGGGCGGCTCTCTTCCTCCACTCCACCATCCGGTTCCATTCCCGCGCCTCCTCCAGCGTCAGCCCTCCCATAGGCTTATTGCGGTCTATTTTACGGCGGAGCTCCTCCTCCCTCCGGAGCCCCTCCCCGCCGATCATTTCAAACAGCAGCACGTCATAACTGCCGAACAGCTTGTTCAGCCAGGCATAATAATCAGCCTCCGCCACATGAATGGCCCCGATAAGCGCCACTTCCGCGCCTTCGTCATTCACATACGCGGCCACGGGCGTAGACAGGCTCTGGCTGTTGCGGGACGAGGATTCCAGAAGCATGTACCGGGCCGGATACCCCCCATGCTCCTTCTTCCCCGCAACGGAGGCGTCCGCCGCAAGCGCGGGAGAGCACAACAGGAACACGGCCAGGAAGCTGCGCAGCATTTTCATACATGTCCAGCCTAGCGCGGGCCACACGCAGAGCAAGCCCAAAAAAGGACTGTGCCGCCTTTCCCTGCATCCCCCTCTCCGGAACCGGCAGCCACCGGAGCACGAACGGGTTTTCCTTAAACCGCGGGAGCCGGCAAACTTCCGCAGTTTCCGCCGCGTCAGCAGGGAGCAAAAAAATCCCCGCACCCGGAGACGGGCACGGGGAATGAAAAGGTTCATTCAAGGCACCATGCGGAAAGCGATCCGCCGGCCGTGAACGGTTACTTCTGGCAGCAGCAGCCGCACTTGTCGGTCAGGGCTCCCACGCCGGGAAGCACCTTGCCTTCCAGCAGTTCCAGGGAAGCGCCGCCGCCCGTAGAGCAGAAGGAAAGCTTGTCCTGGACCTTGAACTTCTTGGCCGCCGTCACGGAATCGCCGCCGCCCACGATGGAGATGGCGGAGGAATCCGCCAGGGCTTCCGCAATTTCCTTGGTGCCCTTGGCAAAGCAGTCCATTTCAAACACGCCCATCGGGCCGTTCCACAGAACGGTCTTGGCGTCCTTGATGATGGCGGAGAATTCTTCAATAGCCTTGTCGCCGATGTCGATGGCCATGCCGCCTTCCGGCACCTTGCCGCCTTCCGCGAAGGGAGCCGTGCAGAAGGTTTCAGCGCCGTCTTCAAACTTCATGGCTACGCGCACGTCCGCAGGAAGCAGGAATTTCACGCCCTTGGCCTTGGCTTCCGCCAGGATTTCACGGGCCAGATCCAGCTTGTCGCCTTCAATCTTGGAAGCGCCCAGGTCATACCCTTCAGCCGCCAGGAACGTGTTGGCCATGGCGCCCCCGATCAGGAACGTATCAGCCTTTTCCATCAGCTTGGAAAGCACTTCAATCTTGTCGGACACCTTGGCGCCGCCCATGATTACCACGAAGGGCTTTTCCGGGTTTTCCAGCTTGCCTTCCAGGTATTCCAGTTCGCGTTCGATCAGGAAGCCCATGGCGCTCTTTTCCGCAAAATGCGTCACCCCTTCCGTGGAAGCGTGGGCGCGGTGGGCGGTGCCGAACGCGTCGTTCACGAACAGCGTGGCATTGCCCAGAAGAGCCTTGGCAAATTCCGGATCGTTCTTCTTTTCACCGGGATAGAAGCGGACGTTTTCCAGCAGGACCACGTCGCCGTCCTTCATGGCGGCGCGGGCGGCTTCCGCTTCCGGGCCGATGGCGGCGGGAACGAATTTCACTTCCTTGCCGAGCAGTTCGGAAAGGCGGGCGGCAACGGGCTTCAGGGAAAAAGCGGGATCGGGTTCGTTCTTGGGACGGCCCAGATGGGAGGTGAGGACAAGGCGGGCGCCCTGGTCCAGCAGGAACTTGATGGTGGGGAGGGCGGCCACGATGCGGGCGTCATTGGTAATTTCCCCATCCTTGAGGGGGACGTTGAAATCCACGCGCATCAGGACTTCCTTTCCCTTGGCATCAAGGTCACGTACAGTAAGTTTAGCCATATCGGTTTATATTGTTTGGTTCAATGGAATAAAAAAGGGAGGGCATTTCTGCCCTCCCGGATAAATCCCCGGCCGCCTGGACAAACCCGGTTCAGGAACCGGAAGGTTGAAGCAGGCAACCGGCAAGACTTGTCGTGCAACTGAAGAGCAAGCGTTGTTCGGAAGAACTTACTTGCCGCAGGAGCAGCCGCAGCTCACGCTGTCGCCCAGCTTCTTCATGGCTTCAGCGGCGCGGTTGGAGTAGCCCCATTCGTTGTCGTACCAGCCGCAGACCTTCACCAGGTTGCCGCCGACCACATACGTGAAGCCGGAGTCAAAGATGCAGGAGTGGGGGTCGGAAACGATGTCCTGGAGAACGAGGGCTTCTTCAGAGTAATCCAGAATGCCCTTCAGCGGGCCTTCAGCGGCTTCCTTCATGGCGGCGTTCACTTCTTCCACGGTCACGTTCTTCTTGAGAACGGCCACGAAGTCGGTCAGGGAACCGGTCGGGGTCGGCACGCGGAAGGAAGCGCCGTTCAGGGAGCCCTTCAGGTTCGGCATCACTTCGCCGATGGCCTTGGCGGCGCCGGTGGTCGTCGGGATGATGTTGATCGCGGCGGCGCGGGCGCGGCGGGGATCGGAGTGGGGAAGGTCCAGGATGCGCTGGTCGTTCGTGTAGGAGTGAATCGTGCTCATCATGCCCTTTTCAATGCCGAACTTGTCGTCCAGCACCTTCACCATGGGAGCGAGGCAGTTGGTGGTGCAGGAAGCGTTGGAAACGATGTCGTGCTTGGCGGGATCGTATTCGCTGTCGTTGATGCCCAGAACGAAGGTCAGGTCAGGATCCGGGGAGGGAGCGGAAATGAGCACCTTCTTGGCGCCGGCTTCAAGGTGCTTCTTGGCGGCGTCACGCTTGGTGAACAGGCCGGTGGATTCCAGAACGACGTCTACGCCCAGCTTCTTCCAGGGAAGGTTGGCGGGGTCGCGTTCCACGGTGATGAGGATCTTGTGACCGTCAACGACCAGATATTCTCCATCAATGGAAATTTCACCGTCAAACTTGCCCTGCGTGGAGTCATACTTGAGCAGGTGGGCGATCATTTCAATGGGGGTCAGGTCATTGATGGCAACAACCTTGTTGCGTTCTTCCTTGGACATGGCGCGCAGTACGTTGCGACCAATACGTCCAAAACCGTTAATAGCATATTTGGCCATAAGATTGAGGGCTTCAGATTTGATTAATTACTAGTCCCGGACTTATTTAAGTACCATGGACGCCGTAAGTTTAAAAACGATTCAACCAGCCGTCAACACTATTGTTCCCCCATCATGGCAGTATGCTCCCGCGCCTGCGCGGACCGCAGGAAGCCCTGCCCGCGGGCATGCTCCCGCATGGAAGTCAAATGCTTGCGGAGCCGGTCCCCGGGTGGGGGAGCCGGTCAGTTCATGGAGCGCAGGGCGGCGCGGATCAGTTCGTCCGCATCCGCGTCCGGATGGTCTTTCAGGTGGGCGGCGATCGCCTTGCGGGACTCCACCTGCTTGAACCCGAGCGCAATCAACGCCAGCTCCGCATCCCCCGCTGCCTGGGAGGTGGCGCCCTGCGCCTGGGCCTCCCACGTAGCGGCCAGTCCCACCTTGTCCTTCAGCTCCAGGACAATGCGTTCCGCCGTCTTCTTGCCCACGCCCTTGGCCCGCGCAATGCCGGAAACGTCCCCGCTCACCACCGCCTGCTTGAACTGCTCCACGGACAGGGAACCAAGAATGGCGATGGCCGTGGCAGGGCCGATGCCTGAAACGCGGTCGATCAGCAGCAGGAAAATGTCCCGCTCCGCATCCGTGGCAAAGCCGTAGAGCACCTGCATGTTCTCCCGGACATGCAGGTAGGTTTTCAGCGTCAGCTCCCTGCCGGGAAGAGGGTTCAGCCTGTCAAAGGTGGAGAGGGGCACAATCACCTCATACCCCACGCCATGAACATCCAGAATCAACCGCTGGGGATATGATTCCGCCACCGTGCCGCGCAGAAAAGCTATCATGCCCATAACGTGACACAATCCGGCCCGCGCTCAAGCCAAAAACGCATCTGCGGAAACCGGCCCCATCATCTTTTCTGGAGCACGTGCAGCCTGATATGCTCCAGGTCCTCCCGGTGATAAAAACAGCGCACCCGGAGGCCGCGGGCGGTCTTCATCCGGCACCGGTATTCGCGCAGCAGCCCCTTTTTCACGAGCCTGTAAATGTAGCTGCGCACCACCCCCAGCATGTCGATAGCCTCGGCCATGTCCATGTAGCACGGTGGCACGCGGCGGCGTACAGGCTCCCGCCGGGCGAGAATCCGGTCCACATCCGCACGCCGCCAGTACAGGGCCAGGGAACCCGTACCCTTGCGGACCACGCGGAAGCGGGCTCCGTGACGGTGCAGGTACTGGCGGGCGGCGGACGCGCTGCAGCAGAGCCGCGAGGCAATGGAGGACGTTTCCACGAACGCGCTGCCCGCTTCCGCATAAGGCTGGCCGGATTTGGGATTCGTTCCCCGACGGCGGATTTTCACATGTTCCGGGAAGCTCAGCTTGGGATTGTTAATGTATTCCCGTCCTCCTACTCCGATGAATGTTTTCTTAAAATGGTATATCATGGTTAATGAGTTTTTACATTGGGATTGCGAAGCTCCATGCAGACATTCCGCACGAAACTCTAACATTTTTGGAAGATTCCAAAAATGCATTGAGTCCAAGAATATTCAACATTTTTCTTTGTTTTTCTGTTTTTTACATTCATACTGAACTCATTTCATCGCAATATATGCCCGGAGGCCGTATCAGCCAATCACGGGAAAAGGGCCTACGCCCCCGGCGGAAACAGCATGTTCCTCAACTCTTTCCGCCCCGCAGGCCTTCCGTTCCGGTGAATACAGAGGTTCACGGGCACAGGGAAAAAACCCCTTCCACCAGCGTTTTTACTGGCGCCGTACGGTTCAAGGGAAAACTTTTTTCCCGCTATGATTCTACCATACGGTTCCACGCATGCACGGCCCATTTCCAGAAAAGGGCCTGGGAAATTTCATGACAGGCCTTCCGCGTTCCATCTCCCCAGCGGCCTGTTCCCATCCCGGACGCCGGCCCACGTGTTTTTTCCGGCATTCCATGGATTTTCCGGGAACCGGGGCAATAAAAAACCCGGCTTCCCTATGGAAAGCCGGGCATGAAAAAAGAATGTTTCAGGGCAGGAGCTTCGCGGGCCGCCCTTCAAAAATCCCGCGCTGGGGAACGAAGATGCGGTCATTGGGCTGAATGGGAATCGCCCTGTCCTTGATGGAGAAGTAATCGTACGTCACGGTTTTTCCGCCGCGCGTCACCTGCACGTACCGGGAACCCCAGTCCGTAATGTCGCCCGCGCCCACAATCGCTTCCAGAAGCGTCATGCCGCGCCGCCACAGGACGTTTTTCTTCATGGCTACGCCGCCGCTCACCAGCACAATGTGCTCCGTCAGCCGCGCGTCCGAACTCTGCACCTTCACCAGAAAGGTGGGGGCCGTGTACAATTCCGCCTTCTTATAGGCGGCCATCAGCATATCTTCAATCTGGCGCGCCGTCTTGCCTACCACGCGCAGCACGTCGTGGCCCGGCGGAAGCTGGGGCATGCGTATCGTCCCGTTGCCGTCCAGCAGATACTGGCCGGAAATGGCCGTAGCGTCATCCGCAGGAATGCCGCGCACCTGAATTTCAATGGTGCCCTGCGCAGGCACGGCGTCCGGAGACTGGGCGGACGCCAGCCCCGCCGCACCCAGCAAGAGGCAAAGGAGGGAACAAATGTATTTTTTCATGGAGCAATGGGTTAGTACAGATCTTCACTATCATGGGACTGGGTGGCCGCCAGCTCCTTGGCCTTTCCGGAACGCTCGGCCTTCTTCATGGAAGAGGCGTCCGCATTCTCGCCGGAGGAACCGCCATCCGCAGAATAATAGGAGTAATAAGTCGTGTAATACTGATACTGGTGATCGGACGTGATGTCCACATTATTCATCACCACGCCGGCCAGGTTGCCGCCTACGGATTCAATCACCTGCTTCTGCCTCAGGAGGGCTTTCAGCGGCAGTTTGCGGGGCTGGACGACCATGAGCGTCATATCCACCTCGCTCACGATGACGGCGGAATCACTGACGCCGAGGATGGGCGGGGAGTCCACCAGCACGATGTCAAAGCGCTGCTTCACTTCCTGGAGCAGTTCATTGAATTTGCGGGAATTCAACGCGCCCGACGGGTCGAAGGGCGTGGGGCCCGCAGGCATCACGTACAGGTTTTCAATGGGCGTCTGGAAAATCACTTCCTCCAGCGGGTAGTCTTCCAGCAGATAGGAGGTCAGTCCCACTTCATTGTCCAGTTCATAATACCGGTGAAGCTTGGAACGGCGCAGGTCGGCGTCAATCATCAGGGTGGCATAGCCGCCCTGGGCGCAGATATAGGCCAGGTTGCACAAGGTGGTGGTCTTCCCTTCCCCGGCACTGCCGGAAACAAAGGTCAAGGAAATTTCCTCCAATCCCTTTTTATTGAATTCTATATTTGTTCGCAGAATACGGTAGGCTTCCGCGTCCGGGCCCATCACATCGGAAGAATGAAGGATCGGCACATTCTTGGGGATAATGCCCAGCACCGGAACCTGCAGGGCCCGTTCCACGTCCTCCATCGTCTTCACGGAAGTGTCCATGAATTCCAGCAGCAGGGCCAGCCCGATGCCCAGAAGCAGCCCGGCCCCGGCGCCCACCGCCAGGTTGATGGTCACGTTCGGCTTGTAGGGAGCGGCAGGATAGGTCGGAAGCTGGTACATTTCAATCGCTTCACGGGGAACGCGCAGACGGGCGATTTCATCCTTGTACCGGGAATCCAGGTCCTTGAGCTGGTCCAGCGCGGCGTCATAATCACGGCTGGCCTGTTCATACATGGGAACCTGCAGGACATGCTTCTGGAGAGCTTCCTCCTTTTGAGCGACGGTCGCCTCCCAGTGCTTCCGGCTTGCGGAAACCATTTCCAGCTTGCTTTTCAGGGAGGAGCGCAGCCCGATCAGCTCCTTGTTCAGCTTCTCTCCCAGAATCCTTTCCGTCTCCAGCAGCGCCAGCATCTTGGGGTGCCTGGCCCCGATGTTCTGGGCTTTCAGGTTTTCCTTCTCCTTGAGCTTGTCGGAAAATTCGGCATAGGTTTCACGCAGGGCCTTGGCTCCTACGGATTCCGCATTCAGCAGGTCGGAACTGATGACGTAATCCAGCAGCTTGTCGTCAGGCAGACGCTGCAGTTCCTGCACGTAGGAAGCCAGTTCCTTTTCATCCTTTTCAAACTGCATGGCCTGGGATTTGGCGTTCCGGAAGTCTTCCTCTTCCATGCCGGCCGTCAGAGTGCTCCGGTTTTCACCGTTTCTCCAGGTAGTGGGAAGGTAGGAGCTTTCCGCAATCAGCTTCTTGAGGGACATCATCTTTTCATTGACGGTATCCTCCTGTTCCCGGAGAACGTCCTTCAAACTTTTGATGGCGGTTTCCACCAGGCGGTTTTCACGCATTTCACGGTCCTGCTTGTAAGCCTCGGGAACCGTCTTGGCGATGTTCTGCACCAGTTTGGGATCCGGGCCGGAGACAATGACGTCCACCAGGTCCGTCGCACGCACGGGAGCCACCTTGATCATGCCGGCCAGATTGGATGCCGCCATTTCATCCGTCATGCCCCATTCCGCGGCAAGATTCAGCTTCCTGGACACCACCTTCAGAACTTCAGTGGAAGTCAGCACGGAATACTGCATGGGAATGTAGTTAGCCGTCACGTTGGAGGAGGCGACCACGTCCCCCCCCTGGCCGATTTCCATTACGGGCTTGGGCAGCTTGATCTGGAACTGGCTCGTCGCCCGGTAGGAGGGCGGCATCAGGAAAGTCACTACCACGGAAATGACCAGCACCAGAAGGAAGACCAGGAAGACTTCTTTCCAGCGATTTTTTAAAACTTGCAAATAGTCAATGTTGCGTACGATGCGATCACTGTTCTGCTGATCCTGGGCATTCATGAAAGATAGTGAGGTAGTAAGATAAAAACTCCTCTAATTGTGAATGAACATTCGCAATTAGAGGAGTAAGGACATTAATGGTCAGTCAAGACTTAGAAGCTGTAATTCACGCCGAAGGAGAACACGTTGCGGTTGTAGGAGGGCATCGGGTAGTTATAGCCGCCGTAGGAACCGTTGGTGTAGGAGTACTGGGCCGTAAGAGCCAGCGCATTAGTCAGCAGCAGCTTGATGCCGGCCGTAGCATTGAAGGTCAGGTCAGACGTATCACTGTTGCTGCCGGAGCTCAGGCGGCTGTACTCGCTGGAAATCAGGTTTACGCCGCAGTTCAGGCTGGCGCGGTGCGTCAGTTTCAGCGTGCTGTTCACGCCGAAGCGCCACGTTTCATTGGAATAGTAACTGGCACCGCTGTAGGGAATGTACGTATTCGTCGCTTCGTTGGAGTAGCGGATGAACGTGCCGATCATGAAGCGGTCGCTCATGCGGTGGTTCAAACCGAATTCTGCGGAAGGATAGGTCCTGGTACCGTAGCTTTCCACATATTTGAACTGGGGACCTACGCGGAGCGTGGCGGACGTATTTTCAGCCACAGCGTATTCAGCGCCGGCCATGACGAAGTTGGAGAATTCGTTGTTGCCGTATTCGCGGTCGCAGTAGGAACCGTTCCAGCTCAGGGAAATAGCCAGGCGTTCCGTCCACTTGTAGCGGTTGGTGAAGTCCATGCCCACATAGTCGCGGTTGTCCGTCTTGGCGGAGTCCTCCTGATAGTTGATCATGGAGAAGTTGGCGCCCAGCGTGGTGGAGTAGCGGGAGGTCCATGCCTTGCTCACGGAGCTGGAGACGTACACGTAAATGTAGTCGCCGTCCCGGCGAGCGTTGGCAATGCCGTTGGAATAGTTGGGTTCCGGCTGCCACGCAAAGGACACGCTGCCGTTGTAGCGCAGGGTCTGGTCAAAGCTGTGGGAAAGGTTGGCGGAGAGCGTGGAGTTGGAAAGTGATTCGTTCGTCTCTCCCTCAAGGTCCTTCAGGTAAAAGATACCCCCAAGCTTGGCGGAGAAGGAGTACTGGGTCACGGAATCGTAGTTGGCCAGGGAGGCGCCGATGTCCGTGCTGATGAAAGCGGCTTCCTGCTGGTCATAGTTGGAAGCGTTGACGTTGTCGTCATAACCGCCGGCCAGATTGAATGTCCACTTCAGGGGAAGGGATTCTTCCAGACCGACCGGTCCTGCCAGGGTGTACAGGGACTGCCCGTTGGCATCAGAGCTTTCGTAACCGCTTCCGAGATGGGAGAGACGGACGCATACGGGTGGGGCTGCACAGCCACAGCAGAGGCAATCACGTTGCGTACGTTGGCTTCCGTTACCTGGGTTCCATAGCTTTTAACGGCGGCGGAAGCAACAGCGGGCGCGCTGCCCGGGAAAGCGCCTGCGGCCATGGATACCAGGGAGCCCATCACCTGGTCAGACACGCCGGCCTTGACAGCGGCGTTCAGAATCTCGGTCACGGCTTTCATATCCAGGGCGCCGGCCTTCAGGCTGGCCTGGACAACACCTGCCATTTGATTCATAAAAGCCTTTTCAACAGCAGAGGCTTTAATTAACAGCCGGAACGGTGCCGGAGAAGCAGTTTGCTGAGCCACACCGGGGAGGGCGCCCGCAAACGCAAGTGCCAGCGCACTGAGCGCCGTCTTTGTCATGAACCTGGCTTTCATAAAGGAAGTATCTAGCAGGTGAATTTAATGAAAAAATGGAGCGGGTAACGGGAATCGAACCCGTGTGATCAGCTTGGAAGGCTGGAGCTTTACCATTAAGCTATACCCGCACAACAGAGGCATTATGTTCAAGCCTCGGGGGTAAGACAAGTTTTTTTTCATTTCTGTGTTAAAATATCAAAAAAGAAGACACGATTTTTCTGTGGTCTTGACATACCTGCCTTCTGCCGCTAAATAGGCATCCGCATTTCATGCGGGCGTCGTTCAATGGTAGGACGCGAGCTTCCCAAGCTTGAGACGTGGGTTCGATTCCCATCGCCCGTACCACTTTTATACCGCAAGCAATTGTTCCTCAATGCTTGCGGTTTTTCTTTACACTTTAAAAAGACGAGCATTCCGGAGGCTTTCGCTTTCCGGAAAATAAATTTTCCCCATTCCCGCTTCCCGGGTATTCCGGGAGAATTTCCGGATAAGAAAATGCCGCTCCCTCTTCCGCTGCGCCGGAAGCAGCCGCCTCCGGCGCAGCCGTGAATTACAGGCCTTTACCAGCCAAGAACAAATTTCCGCTGAATTTTCGCCAAAAGAAGAACCTTGCGGATCATCGTGCGGGTTTCATTAAGGAGGTTGAGGTAGAGGAGCGCCCGCCGCATGTCGGATACGTCCTCCGCCCGCAGGATGATCTGCTGCTTGACCGCCTCCGCAAATTCCTCATCCAGCGCGTCCATGCCGGCCAGGCATTGGTCCAGCCCGGCATAGTCGTTGCTTTCCATCATTTCCCGGAAACGGGGGTACAGGGAGGAAACGCGGTTGTTCATCCCCCTCAAGTGCTCTATCCTGTCCATGTCCAGCCCTTCATGGTTGTTGTCTATGTAGGCATGGCTGGCCGTGGTGATGTTGGAGAGGGATTCAAAGACGGAGGTGGCGTATTCCACCATCTGCACGTAACGCTTGCCGCGGTCCGCCTCTTCATCCGGAAGTTCCCGGACGACGGGCATGACTTCCATCGCCATCCGGTCGCTCAGGGAGCGGCGGATGCCGCGCGCTTCCTTCCGGAGCTTTTTCAGCCGCTTCCGGTCCTCCACGTTCAGGGCTTCCAGGTTCATTTCATAGATTTCCGCCATGCGTTTCATCAGCTCAATGATTTCTTCATTGTAGCGGGCGGCGCAGGCCGGATCCCGGTAATTGGCCACCTTCGCCAGCGCCGCGTCCTGGGTTCTTTTTTTATGGAGCCTGGAGCTTTTCAGCAGCAGGAAGGCAGCCAGGGCGCACATGGCGACAATGCCGAACAGGCCTCCGTAAACGATGCACGCCGCCACCATGCAGCACATGGTGAATGCGGCAAAGGCCGTAAAGAACCACCCGGAAATTACCGTAATCACCCCCGTGATGCGGTACACGGCGCTGTCCCGTCCCCAGGCTTTGTCCGCCAGGGAGGAACCCATCGCCACCATGAACGTCACATACGTGGTGGAAAGAGGAAGCCGGAGGGACGTAGCCAGGGAGATCAGCAGGGCGGCGACCGTCAAATTCACGGAAGCGCGGATCAGGTCAAAGGAGGCCCCGTTATCCGGGCCGTCCGGCACGGGCTGGAAACGTTTTTCAATGAATCTTCCCACGCAGGCGGGCATGATTTTTTCCACCGCGCGGGAGGCGTTCAACGCATAGCGCACGGCCATGCGGGCCGGGGGGACGGAGCCGAACCGCTCCACGCCCCCGCCCTGCCTCGCCAGGTTGACCTCCGTATCCGTGACGGTCTGCGCCTTTTTGGAGAACATGAGGGCCAGCACCATGATGACGCCCGCGCCCAGCAGGTAGCGCCAGTCCGCCGTGACGGGGACCATGAGGCCGCCCATGGTGAGGGTGGAAAGGTCCGCGCCCTGCGCCGCAGCGGCGGACGCTATCTCCATGGAGGACTGCCCCGCCATGAAAACGCCGATGAAGTTGACCAGGTCGTTTCCGGCAAAGGAGAGCGCCAGGGCCATGGTGCCCGCCAGGACGGATATTTTCAGGATGTTGATTTTGCAAATGTTCTGGAGAACGGCCATCAGGACGGTCCAGAATACCAGGCTGCAGCATACGTACAGCCAGATGTGGGCGTCCAGGTGGCGGATCATGTCCTTGGTGACCAGCGTACTGCCTTTCAGCCCCTTGAAGATGGCGAAGTAGGTGATGGCCGTCAGGGCCAAGCCGCACCAGACGGCCCCCAGGTATTTGAATGATTTTTTGTAGTTGAAGGAGAAGATGAGGCGGGAAATCCACATGACCGTTATCCCGCAAATGAAGGCGACGAAGACGGAGGAGAAGATGCCGGAGATGATCGCCAGCGCCTTGGAGGAGTTGATGTAGCTGGACAGTTCCTGCGCTGCGCCCGGCTCTGCGGACCAGATTTTGAACAGGGCAACCGCCACGGCGCCGCCCAGCAGTTCAAAGACGATGGAAACCGTGGTGGAGGTGGGAAGACCGAAGGTGTTGAAGACGTCCAGCAGAATCACGTCCGTCAGCATCACCGCCAGGAATATCAGCATGATGTCATGGAAGGTGAACTGGGCCGGCATGAATACGCCGCTTCTGGCGATTTCCATCATGCCGCTGGAGAACAGGGAGCCGATGATGATGCCCAGGGCGGCCACCAGTATGATCGTCCTGCGCGGCGCGGCCTTGGAACCGACGGCGGAGTTCAGGAAGTTGGCGGCGTCATTGGAGACCCCGACGACGAGGTCAAAGCAGGAGAGCACCAGAATCAGCCCTATGATGAAGTAATAGATTGGGTCCATAAGCGTAATAAACGGCCCTCTATTACAGGAGGCCGCTTCCGCACGCCCGTTTTAAAACGTGAACATTCCGTCACATTGATGCAACAATATGATTTTCAATAAAAACCATAGCGCTACACCTGCTTCCCGTGAAATCTTCCGTTTCTTCCGGGCACTTCCGGAGCCTGGTTTTCCTCCGGTTCTCCGGCAGCCACGGCCCATCTTCCTGAAATCCCTCCCCGCGGAGGGGCGGCTGCCCCCTTCCGAAAGAGAAGCGTTTCCCATACGGGAAAAGCAAAAAAACGGAAGGTTCCGGCGCCCTCCATACAAAAAGGCCCCCCGGAAAACCGGGGAGCCTTGAAGTCGATTGCCGTGTCTCGCAGAAACGGACGGGGGGCTTACATCATGCCCATGCCGCCCATTCCTCCCATGCCGCCCATGTCGGGAGCGCCGGAGCCGCATCCGCAGCCCTTCTTCTCGGGCTTGTCGGCAATGACGCATTCCGTGGTAAGCAGCAGGCCGGCGATGGAAGCCGCGTTCTGCAGGGCGGAACGGGTTACCTTGGTCGGGTCCACCACACCAGCGGTGAGCAGGTCTTCATATTTGTCCGTGGCTACGTTGTAGCCGTCGGCCGCTTTCTTCATCCCCTTCACCTTGGCGACGATGAGGGCGCCTTCACGGCCGGCATTGCTGGCCAGTTGGCGGAGCGGAGCTTCCACCGCACGATAGACGATTTGAGCGCCGGTTTCCTCGTCGCCTTCCAGCTTGAGGGTGTCAATGGCTTTCTGGGCGCGGATCAGGGCCACGCCGCCGCCGGGAACGATGCCTTCTTCCACCGCAGCGCGGGTGGCGTGCAGGGCGTCGTCCACACGGGCCTTCTTTTCCTTCATTTCCGTTTCCGTAGCGGCACCCACATGGATGACGGCCACGCCGCCGGCCAGCTTGGCCAGGCGTTCCTGGAGTTTTTCACGGTCGTAGTCGGACGTGGTGTCCTTGATCTGGTGGCGGATCTGGGAGATGCGGCCTTCAATGTCCGCAGACTTGCCGGCGCCTTCCACGATGACGGTTTCATCCTTGGAGACGACCACGCGCTTGGCCTGGCCGAGGTCTTCAATGCCCACGTTTTCCAGCTTGATGCCCAGGTCTTCCGTGATGCACTTGCCGCCGGTCAGGATGGCAATGTCTTCCATCATGGCCTTGCGGCGGTCGCCGAAGCCGGGAGCCTTAACCGCGCAGATGTTCAGCACGCCGCGCAGGCGGTTGACCACCAGGGTAGCGAGAGCTTCGCCTTCAATGTCTTCCGCGATGACCAGGAAGGGACGGCCGCTCTTGGCCACTTTTTCAAGCAGCGGAAGGAAGTCCTTCAGGTTGTTGATCTTCTTTTCGTGGATGAGGATGTAAGGGTTTTCCAGCACCGCTTCCATCGTTTCCGCGTTGGTCACGAAGTAGGGGGACAGGTAGCCCTTGTCGAACTGCATGCCTTCCACCACGTCCAGCGTGGTTTCAATGCCCTTGGCTTCTTCCACGGTAATGGTGCCGTCCTTGCCCACCTTGTCCATGGCTTCCGCGATGATGTGGCCGATTTCGGCGTCCCAGTTGGCGGAAACGGTGGCAACCTGGGCCACTTCCTTGCTGGAGTCAACAGGCTTGCTGATCTTCTTGAGTTCTTCCACCACGGCGTCCGCGGCCTTCATGATGCCCCTCTGGAGGGAGATGGGGTTGGCGCCGGCGGTGACGTTGCGCAGGCCTTCGCGGTAAATGCTTTCAGCCAGCACGGTGGCGGTGGTGGTGCCGTCCCCGGCCACGTCGTTGGTCTTGGAGGAGACTTCCCGGACAAGCTGGGCGCCCATGTTTTCAAACGGGTCTTCCAGTTCGATTTCCTTGGCGACGGTCACGCCGTCCTTGGTGATGAGGGGGGAACCGAATTTCTTGTCGATCACCACGTTGCGGCCGGCAGGCCCCAGCGTGCTCTTGACAGCCTTGGCAATCTGTTCCACGCCGCGGAGCAGAGCCTGGCGGGCGGTTTCGTCAAATTGGATTTGTTTAGCCATAATATCAGGTTATTTTAAAATGATGTTGAGTGAGTGTGTCGTGTGATTTAGCCAATGATGGCCAGAATGTCGTTTTCAGACAGGATGAGGTAGTCTTCTCCGTCCAGCTTGATTTCCGTGCCGCCGTACTTGGAAATAAGAACGTGGTCGCCCGGCTTCACGGTGAATTCAATCAAGGCGCCCTTGTCATCGCGGCCGCCGGTGCCTACGGAGATCACTTCGGCTTCCTGGGGTTTTTCCTTGGCGGTGTCCGGCAGGAACAGGCCGCCGGCCGTCTTGGTTTCAGCTTCAATGCGCTTGACCAGCACACGTTGTCCTAGGGGTTTGATGTTTGCCATAGTATGTTGTTTTTGTGTTGTTATAGATGAATATATGGATGTAATGTTCCGCCGGAGGGGAAGTTGCTCCCCCCTCCGGCGGGAAGGGGTTGCTTATTTGTCGTCGTCGACGATTTCGGCGTCCACCACGCGGCCTTTCGCCTTGCGGGGGCCGTCGGAAGCTTCTTCCTCCGGAGCGGCTCCCGGCATGGGGCCGGCTGCACCGGCGGACTGCTGGGCGGCTTCCGCTGCCTTGTAAAGGGCTTCCAGACGGGATTCCAGGTCTTCCTTCCCGGCCTTGATCGCGGTGTATTCCTTTTTGGAGATGGCTTCCTTGAGGTGCATCACCTTGTCTTCGATCTCGCGCTTGAGGTCTGCGGGAATCTTGTCCCCCATGTCCTTGAGCTGGCGTTCCACGGAGAAGCAGAGGGAGTCCGCCTGGTTGACGGTGTCAATTTCCTCAGCCCGCTTCTTGTCTTCTTCCGCATGGGCTTCCGCATCACGCTTGGCGCGTTCGATTTCATCCTTGGAAAGGCCGCTGGAGCCCTGGATGGAAATCTTCTGTTCCTTGCCGGTGCCCTTGTCCTTGGCGGAGACGTGCAGAATGCCGTTGGCGTCAATGTCAAAGGTCACTTCAATCTGCGGCACGCCGCGCGGAGCGGCGGAGATGCCGTCCAGCTTGAAGTTGCCGAGAAGCTTGTTGTCCTCAAACATCTTGCGTTCACCCTGGCAGATGCGGATGTCCACGGCGGGCTGGTTGTCCGCGGCGGTGGAGAACACCTGGCTCTTGCGCACCGGAATGGTCGTGTTGCGCTCGATCATCGGCGTAGCGATGCCGCCCATCGTTTCAATGGACAGGGTCAGCGGGGTCACGTCCAGCAGAAGCACATCGTTGACGTCCCCCTGGAGCACGCCGCCCTGGATAGCGGCGCCTACGGCCACCACTTCATCCGGGTTCACGCCCTTGTGGGGTTCCTTGCCAGCCAGCGTATGGGCCATTTCCTGAACGGCGGGCATGCGGGTCATGCCGCCCACCAGCACCAGTTCGTCAATGTCCCCGGTCTTCAGGCCGGAGGCGGCGATGCAGTCCAGCACGGGCTTGCGGGTACGGTCCAGCAGGTCTTCCGTGAGCTGTTCCAGCTTGGGACGGCTCAGCGTCAGCTGGATGTGCTTGGGTCCGGAAGCGTCCGCCGTGATGAACGGCAGGCTGATGTCATAGCTCTGGGTGGAGGAAAGGGCGATCTTGGCCTTTTCAGCTTCTTCCTTGATGCGCTGGATGGCGTCCGGCTGGTTGGAAAGATCCATGCCGGAGTCCTTCTTGAACTCGTCCATGATCCAGGTGATGATCGCGTTGTCCCAGTCGTCGCCGCCCAAGTGGGTGTCGCCGTCGGAAGCCTTCACTTCAAACACGCCGTCACCGATTTCCAGCACGGAAATATCGAAGGTGCCGCCGCCGAGGTCGTACACGGCAATGTTTTCATTGGACTTCTTGTCCAGGCCGTAAGCCAGGGCAGCAGCCGTCGGTTCATTGATGATGCGGCGCACCTTCAAGCCGGCGATTTCACCGGCGGCCTTGGTCGCGTTGCGCTGGGCGTCATTGAAATAGGCGGGAACAGTAATCACGGCTTCCGTGATCGTCTCACCCAGCTTGGATTCCGCGTCGGCCTTCAGCTTGGCCAGGACCATGGAGGCGATTTCCTGGGGAGAAAAAGTCTTCTTTTCCCCGCCTACGTCCACGCGGATATAGGCGTCCCCGTTGTGGGCCTCCACAATTTCATAAGGCACCTTCTTATCTTCTTCCGTCAGCTCGCTGTACTTGCGGCCGATGAGGCGCTTGGAGGAAAACACGGTGTTTTTCGGATTGGTCACCGCCTGACGTTTGGCGGCCTGCCCCACGAGGCGTTCACCGCTCTTGGTGAAGGCAACAATGGAGGGAGTGGTGCGCGCACCTTCGCTGTTTTCAAGTACGGTACCCTGACCGCCTTCCATCACAGCCATGCACGAGTTGGTCGTGCCCAAGTCGATTCCTAATATTTTAGCCATATCGTTATCTTAGATTGTTTTAAATGGATTTCGTTGAGATTTGATTTCCCCATGACCTGAAGTGTCATGCAGGCAAACTCATGTTCTTGCCTTTCTTTCTGCAAATGGCATGCCAGCCTTGTAAGCCCTGTTGAAAAATAAACATAAACAACATAAATTCATCGTATTATAACATCGCATCATTTCGTCCGCTCTTTTTCCTGCCGAGCAGCAATGGGACATATTGTCACACCAAAAAGAGACAAAATGTCACACGCGGCCATTTTGTCCCACACCCTCCGGACGCCTGTCCCCGGCGCCCGTCACGAAGCCTCCTTGCAGGAGGAAGCTTCCGCTCCGGCTCCGGTTCCGCATTTGCCGTAAGCCAGGCGTTTCATGAAATCCTTGTAAAGCAGCGTTTCCATGCGGCCGTCCCCGTATTCCACCACCGCGCTCATGGTTTCCACCCAGTCCCCGCAATTCAGGTACCGCACCTCCCCCACCATGGTATCCGCCGGATGATGCACATGCCCGGCAATGATACCGTCACACTGCCTTTTCACCGCCAGATTCTGGAGCTGCTCCTCATATTTCCCAATGAAATTGACGGCGGATTTCACGCGGCTCTTGATGGCGCGGGAGACGGAATAATATTCCCTGCCCCGCCAGGCGCGGTATTTATTGTAAAGCCGGTTGACCGTCAGCAGAACGTCGTAGCCCAGGGAGCCGAGCATCGCCAGCCACCGGTGGTTGGTGGAGATGGCGTCAAAACCGTCTCCGTGCACGCACAGGTAACGCCTGCCGTCCGCCGCCCGGTGCACGTACTCCTTGGCCATTTTCAGGCCGCCCAGATGAAAGGGAAGGAATTTTTCCAGAATATCGTCGTGGTTCCCGCGCAGGTACAGCACTTCCACATCCTCCTGCTCCATCTTTTTCAGCAGGGTGCGGATCAGGCGCGTATGCCGCCTGCGCCAGCGGCTGCCGCGGGAGAGGGCCCAGGCGTCCACAATATCCCCTACCAG
>OBYB01000382.1_pt1 | contig 33650 bp, 20 predicted proteins | sample 1538181 | NCBI WGS metagenome assembly OBYB01 (sample SAMEA2580157, study PRJEB22360) | human gut metagenome | biome: human gut; feature: human-associated habitat; material: faeces | place: Denmark | collected 2008/2010 | reverse complement strand
TGAGTAGCGGAACCTGGTCACTGATGGGAGTTGAAACAGATGCTCCGGTGATTAATGCCGAAACAGAAGCGTTGAACTTTACCAATGAAGGTGGGGTGGAAGGAACCATCCGTCTGTTGAAGAATATCTGTGGAATGTGGTTGTTGGAACGTTGCCGTTTGAATTGGGGAGATACAAGCTATCCTGAATTAATCAATGAGGCGGATGCTTGCGAACCGTTCCGTAGTCTGATTAATCCGGATGATGATTGTTTCGCGAATCCTGCGGATATGGAAAAAGCCATTGCTGAATATTGCCGGGCTACCGGACAAGCAGTTCCCGAGAAACGTGGACAAGTGGTGCGTTGTATTTTTGAAAGTCTGGCTTTGCGTTATCGTCAGGTATTGGAGAATTTACGTTCGCTTTCTCCCCGTCCGATTGATACATTGCACGTAATTGGCGGCGGTAGCCGGAATGATCTGTTGAACCAGTTTACAGCTAATGCGATAGGAATTCCTGTGATAGCCGGTCCGTCTGAAGCAACAGCTATCGGTAATGTAATGATTCAGGCAATGGCAGCAGGTGAAGCAACGGATGTTGCCGGTATGCGCCAGTTAATCAACCGCTCTATCCCGTTGAAGACTTATCAGCCGCAAGATACGGAAGCTTGGGACGCGGCTTATATCCATTTTAAGAATTGCGTTCGATAATGCATTGAACAACCGACAGAATAATCATTTATTTAAACTAATAGAATATCATGAAAAAAGAAGAACTGATTCAGAAAGCGTATGAGATTGCTGTGGAACGTTATGCAGCGGTAGGGGTAGACACCGAACAAGTATTGAAAACCATGCAGGATTTTCATCTGTCACTTCATTGTTGGCAGGCTGACGACGTAGCAGGATTTGAAGTACAGGCCGGTTCGTTGACTGGTGGTATCCAGGCTACCGGTAACTATCCGGGTAAAGCCCGCAATATTGACGAACTGCGTGCCGATATCTTGAAAGCCGCTTCTTATATCCCGGGTACTCATCGGCTGAACCTGCATGAGATTTACGGAGATTTTCAGAGGAAGGTGGTAGACCGCGATCAGGTGGAACCCGAACATTTCAAAAGCTGGATAGAGTGGGGGAAAGAACATAATATGAAACTGGACTTTAATTCTACTTCTTTCTCACATCCGAAATCCGGTGATTTGTCGCTTTCTAACCCGGATGAAGGTATCCGCCAGTTCTGGATTGAACATACGAAACGTTGTCGTGCAGTGGCCGAAGAAATGGGTAAAGCGCAAGGTGATCCTTGCATCATGAATCTTTGGGTACACGACGGAAGCAAGGATATTACAGTCAATCGTATGAAATACCGTGCACTGTTGAAAGATTCTCTGGACCAGATTTTCGCTACTGGATATAAGAATATGAAAGACTGTATCGAATCTAAGGTGTTTGGTATCGGTTTGGAAAGTTATACGGTAGGTTCTAATGACTTCTACATCGGCTATGGTGCTTCACACAATAAGATGATTACATTGGATACAGGTCACTTTCATCCGACAGAAAGTGTGGCTGACAAAGTATCTTCATTGTTACTTTATGTTCCTGAACTGATGCTGCACGTAAGCCGTCCGGTACGTTGGGATTCCGACCACGTCACTATCATGGATGATCCTACTATGGAACTGTTCAGTGAAATCGTTCGTTGTGGTGCACTAGATCGTGTACACTATGGCCTTGATTATTTCGATGCATCTATCAATCGTATCGGTGCTTATGTAATCGGTAGCCGTGCTGCACAGAAATGTATGACTCGTGCTTTGCTTGAACCGATTGCCAAATTGCGTGAATACGAAGCTAACGGACAAGGATTTCAGCGTTTGGCTTTGCTTGAAGAAGAAAAAGCGCTTCCTTGGAATGCGGTATGGGATATGTTCTGCTTGAAAAATAATGTTCCGGTAGGCGAAGATTTCATTGCGGAGATCGAAAAGTACGAAGCTGAAGTAACTTCTAAACGATAAGTTATGGATATTCTGATCGGCTTGCTGATTATAGCCATTGGTAGCTTTTGCCAGTCTAGTTCTTATGTACCTATTAAAAAGGTAAAAGAGTGGAGTTGGGAAAGTTTTTGGTTGATACAAGGTGTATTTGCCTGGTTAGTGTTTCCGTTCCTGGGATCATTGCTGGGGGTGTCCGAAGGAGGCAGTTTGTTTGAACTGTGGGGAGCTGGAGGTGCCGGAATGAGCATCTTGTATGGCATATTGTGGGGAGTAGGAGGATTGACTTTCGGGCTTTCCATGCGTTATCTGGGTGTTGCATTGGGACAGAGCATCTCGTTGGGAACTTGTGCCGGTTTCGGAACGCTCCTTCCGGCTCTTTTTGCGGGAACAAATTTGTTCGAAGGTAACGGACTGGTTCTTCTGCTAGGTGTTTGTATTACGTTAGCCGGTATTGCGATTATTGGCTATGCTGGTAGTTTGCGTGCGCAGAATATGAGTGAAGAAGAAAAGCGCGCTGCTGTGAAAGACTTTGCTTTGACGAAGGGATTGTTGGTAGCGTTGCTGGCAGGTGTGATGAGTGCCTGTTTCGCTTTGGGACTGGATGCCGGGACGCCTATCAAGGAGGCTGCATTAGCGGGAGGAGTTGAAGGACTTTATGCAGGGCTTCCTGTTATCTTTCTGGTTACATTCGGAGGGTTCCTGACAAATGCAATTTATTGTTTGCAACAGAATGTGACTAATAAATCCATGAATGACTATGCTAAAGGGAAAGTGTGGAGTAACAATTTAGTATTCTGTGCGTTGGCCGGTGTGCTGTGGTATATGCAGTTCTTCGGACTGGAAATGGGAAAGAGCTTTCTTGCCGAAAGCCCCGTATTACTGGCTTTTTCCTGGTGTATCCTAATGGCATTGAATGTGACCTTCAGTAATGTCTGGGGGATTATCCTGAAAGAATGGAAGGGAGTATCTGCGAAAACAATCACTGTGCTGGTTTGTGGACTGCTGGTGTTGATTTTCTCGCTGGTATTCCCGAATTTGTTTTAAATAATAGATATATATGAAATCAATTTTAGAAAATCGCTCAGCACTTGCCAAGGAAGTAGACAAGGTAGCAGAAGTTGCCGGATACTTGTGGCAGAAAGGATGGGCTGAACGTAATGGCGGTAATATCACCATTAATATCACAGAATTTGTAGACGATGAAATTCGTCGGATGCAGCCGATTAGTGAAGTCAGGTCAATCGGTGTCACACTGCCTTATCTCAAAGGCTGTTATTTTTACTGTAAAGGAACCAACAAACGTATGCGTGATTTAGCTCGCTGGCCGATGGAGAATGGTTCGGTAATCCGGATTTTGGATGATTGTGCCAGTTATGTTATTATAGCTGATGAGGCGGTTGTCCCGACATCAGAGCTGCCTTCTCATTTGAGCGTGCATAATGACTTGTTGAGTAAGAATTCTCCTTATAAGGCTTCCGTACATACTCACCCTATCGAATTGATTGCAATGACGCATTGTGAAAAATTCCTTCAAAAGGATGTGGCTACCAATTTGTTGTGGAGTATGATTCCGGAGACAAAGGCATTCTGCCCGAGAGGTTTGGGAATCATTCCTTATAAGTTGCCTAGTTCGGTAGAACTGGCAGAAGCTACGATTAAGGAATTGCAGGACTATGATGTGGTGATGTGGGAAAAGCATGGAGTATTTGCTGTTGACTGCGATGCGATGCAGGCTTTCGACCAAATTGACGTATTAAATAAATCCGCATTAATTTATATTGCAGCCAAGAATATGGGCTTCGAACCGGATGGCATGAGCCGGGAACAGATGAAGGAAATGACTGTTGCCTTCAATCTTCCTAAATAATATTTGTATTAATCATTGAATTTATCTACTTTAGCAACCGCAATATTTCCTACAATAGGAGATGTTGCGGTTAACCCTTTAAACAAAATAACACAACCATGAATCGCATTATTTTAAATGAGACTTCTTATTTCGGCGCAGGTTGCCGGAGTGTAATTGCTGTGGAAGCAGCCAGACGTGGCTTTAAGAAAGCCTTTTTTGTTACAGATAAAGACCTTATCAAGTTCGGTGTAGCTGCCGAAATCATCAAAGTATTCGACGACAATAAGATTCCTTATGAACTTTACAGTGATGTAAAAGCCAATCCTACTATTGCCAATGTACAGAATGGTGTGGCTGCATATAAAGCTTCCGGTGCTGATTTTATCGTGGCATTGGGTGGTGGTTCTTCTATTGATACGGCAAAAGGTATTGGTATTGTAGTGAACAATCCGGATTTCGCAGATGTGAAATCTTTGGAAGGGGTGGCCGATACCAAACATAAGGCTGTGCCGACCTTCGCATTGCCTACTACCGCAGGAACTGCTGCCGAAGTGACTATCAATTACGTGATTATCGACGAAGATGCCCGTAAGAAAATGGTTTGCGTAGACCCGAATGACATTCCGGCAGTGGCTATTGTGGACCCGGAATTGATGTATTCTATGCCGAAAGGGCTGACTGCTGCTACGGGTATGGACGCTTTGACGCATGCTATCGAAAGTTACATCACTCCGGGAGCTTGGGCGATGAGCGATATGTTTGAACTGAAAGCCATTGAAATGATTGCGCAGAATCTGAAAGCGGCTGTGGATAATGGCAAAGATGTAGTTGCCCGTGAAGCGATGTCTCAAGCACAATATATTGCTGGTATGGGATTCTCAAATGTAGGTTTGGGAATCGTTCACTCAATGGCTCACCCGTTGGGTGCTTTCTATGATACTCCTCATGGGGTGGCAAATGCTCTATTGTTGCCTTATGTAATGGAATATAATGCTGAATCTCCGGCTGCTCCGAAATATATCAATATAGCGAAAGCTATGGGAGTTGAAACTGCCGGTATGAGTGAGGCGGAAGGTGTAAAAGCGGCTATTGAAGCGGTAAAATCTCTTTCTCTCAGTATCGGTATCCCGCAAAAATTGCATGAGATCAATGTGAAAGAAGAAGATATCCCTGCATTGGCGGTAGCTGCCTTTAATGATGTTTGTACGGGTGGTAACCCTCGTCCTACATCAGTTGAAGATATTGAAGTATTATATCGCAAAGCATTTTAATGTTTAAATAAGATTTGTTTGTGAGAAACATCCGGATGTATCCAAAAAGACACTCCGGGTGTTTTTTGTTTCTTAGCATACGATTTCTGAAGATAATTCTTATTTTTGTCCAACCCAAATTGTATGAAAACACATTGATATGGCTGAGGACAATGGCTTAGGAGTGGAATTTAAATACTTGATTGTAAATGACATGGACCGGAAATTCGGTTTGTGGGTTAATACGGTCGGTTATCAGTCTATTCCTCCCGACTCTCCCTATCCGTTGAAAGAACATTCTGTCTCCAAAAAACAAGATTTTTGAAATGAGTGATGTCGATCAGAAGATTGAACAGGCCAAGATTATAATGAATGAAAATGTAGCCGGCAATGTGGATCCGGAGGAATTGGCGATGAGGTTGAATATTAGCTATTCATGGTTCCGCCGTGTTTTCAAAGAATATACAGGATATGCTCCCGCCAAATACTTTCAAGAACTGAAACTTCGTAAAGCCAAACAACTACTGGTCGGTACTTCCCAATCCGTCAAGGAGATTCTTTTTTTCTTGGTTTCCAGTCTACCGAATACTTCTTTTTTTTTAAGAAGCGTACAGGGCTTACTCCGTTGGAGTATCGTTCGTTTGGGAGAGAAGAGTGAATTTATAATATATCAACGAAATATATAGTTGTGAATAAGTGAATCTAGCCTTGTTTATAAACGGTCCTCGTTTAGGAGCAATTAGCTTATTTTTAGATAATTAACCTGTTAATAACTTTGTTGATATTCTTGTTGGTAACTGAAAGGAACTTGTGAATTGAACTACTATTGAAAGTGCCTACATAAAAAAGAAGAATCGCATTTCTACGATTCTTCTTTTTCTAGTTGCGGAGATCCGACTCGAACGAATGACCTTTGGGTTATGAGCCCAACGAGCTACCAACTGCTCCACTCCGCGATGTTTAACGGGTGCAAAGGTACGGCTTTTTTTGAGACAAACAAATAAATTGCTGAATATTTTTCGAATAAATCATCATTTCTTTCTTATTTTACTGAAAATGAGCAGGATAATGATGATAGTTTTTTTAGTACCTATTAATATACAAATGTTAATATTCTGTCTGTTTTCTTGTATGGTCTAAAGAAAAGAGTTACTTTTGCTCAAAATATTCAGCAATGTGCAATTTGTAACCTATGACCGTATCCAAAACAAAAGCCAAGTTAGTAGATGTTGCCCGTCAGCTTTTCGCAAAGATGGGGGTAGAGAACACTACGATGAATGATATCGCTCTTGCTTCTAAAAAAGGTAGACGAACGCTTTATACCTATTTTAAAAGTAAGGATGAAATCTATCTGGCTGTTGTAGAATCGGAATTAGATATCCTGTCGGATATGATGAAGCGGGTAGCTGAGAAGAATATCTCGCCGGACGAAAAACTGTTGGAGATGATATATACCCGGTTGGATGCAGTAAAAGAAGTAGTCTATCGAAACGGAACCTTACGTGCTTATTTCTTCCGTGATATCTGGCGGGTGGAGAAAGTCCGTAAGAAATTTGATGCGAAGGAGGTACAACTCTTTAAGACCGTTCTTTTGGAAGGACAGGCAAAGGGAGTTTTTCACATTGACGATGTGGAGATGACGGCTGACTTGATTCATTATTGTGTGAAAGGGATTGAAGTTCCTTACATCCGTGGTCATATAGGTGCACATCTGGATGAAGATACGAGAAATAAGTACGTAGCCAACATTGTGTTTGGCGCACTGCATAGAACAGAAATTTAATTAAATAACTTTTAGTATGGGATTATTAGACGGAAAAACAGCCATTGTAACCGGTGCTGCCCGCGGTATTGGTAAGGCTATCGCTCTGAAGTTTGCTGCCGAAGGTGCAAACATCGCATTTACTGACCTTGTCATTGACGAAAATGCAGAAAATACAGCAAAAGAACTTGAAGCAATGGGTGTAAAAGCCAAAGGTTATGCTTCTAACGCAGCTAACTTTGAAGATACTGCAAAGGTCGTAGAAGAAATCCACAAAGACTTCGGACGTATCGATATATTGGTAAACAATGCCGGTATCACTCGCGACGGTTTGATGATGCGTATGAGCGAACAGCAGTGGGATATGGTAATCAACGTGAACCTGAAATCTGCATTTAACTTCATCCACGCTTGTACACCTGTCATGATGCGTCAGAAAGCCGGTAGCATTATCAACATGGCATCTGTCGTAGGTGTTCACGGTAATGCAGGACAGGCTAACTATGCTGCTTCCAAGGCAGGTATGATTGCATTGGCCAAGTCTATCGCACAAGAACTCGGTTCTCGTGGCATCCGTGCCAATGCTATCGCTCCGGGATTCATCCTGACAGACATGACTGCCGCTCTTTCTGACGAAGTAAGAGCAGAATGGGCAAAGAAAATTCCTTTGCGTCGTGGTGGTACTCCTGAAGATGTGGCAAACATCGCTACCTTCCTGGCTTCCGATATGTCTTCTTACGTATCAGGACAGGTGATTCAGGTAGATGGTGGTATGAACATGTAATCGAACAGAATGACTGTTGTATACGAAGACAACCATATCATTGTAGTCAACAAGACCGCTTCCGAGATTGTCCAGGCAGACAAGACGGGTGATACGCCTCTTTCGGAGACTGTGAAGCAGTACCTGAAAGAGAAATATCAGAAACCCGGCAATGTTTTCCTCGGTGTGACACACCGGCTGGACCGCCCTGTAAGCGGTCTTGTTATTTTTGCCAAAACGAGTAAGGCGCTTACGCGGCTCAATGAGATGTTCCGCGCCGGTGAGGTGAAAAAGACTTATTGGGCAGTTGTGAAGAATGCTCCGAAAGAATCAGAAGGCGAATTGGTGCATTTTCTTGTGCGCAATGAAAAGCAGAACAAGAGCTATGCATACGACAAGGAAGTGCCGAATAGTAAGAAAGCGGTTTTGGACTACCGTTTGATCGGTCGTTCGGACAACTATTATTTACTCGAAGTTGACTTAAAAACCGGACGGCATCATCAGATTCGTTGCCAACTGGCAAAAATGGGATGTCCTATCAAAGGAGATTTGAAATACGGTTCTCCGCGTTCCAATCCGGATGGAAGCATTTGTCTGCACGCCAGGAGGGTACGGTTCGTACACCCTGTCTCGAAGGAGCTGATAGAACTGAAAGCTCCCCTTCCCGAGGGAAATTTATGGAAAGGATTTGAACTGTTTTAATCAGTACAAATCCTTTTTTTGCGTTGGAAATGTATCCTCTCGGTGGAGGCTGTATAGTCGGGGCGGAGCGTTCGGTGTCTGATGCCAACATCGGATTTATCTCTCTACAAATGAATTAAAAAAAATACTGTCATCTGTCACATGGTAAGATATAAATAGTTGATAATATGTGAGTTCTGCTGTGATAGCAAGGCGTGACAATAGTGTGACGGTAACTGTTGCTTTCACTGTTCATAGAGAAAAGAGTAGTTTCGCTGTATGAAACTGGAAGTTTCAAGCCTTGGGAACAAAAGTTTCAAGCGTCTGAAACTAAAGTTTCCCACTGGTGAAACTATGGTTTCTGTACGGCGAAACCAAAGGTTCCAATGCATGAAACTATTGGTTTTGCCGTATGAAACAGTTATTTCATGGGTAAGAGCGGGAGTGGAAACGATTGGATGCTGTTCAATAAGTCAACCTTTCCTTCATTGATAAGTCTCAGAATTAACTCTCCCAACAGTGTGTTTTGTCGGGTAGACCTAGTACAGGTAAAGCTTTCCGAGTTATTTTTGTTCTTCTCCCTCAAACACCAGTTCTACTTTTACAGGGAAATGGTCTGAGGGCGTGCGGGCTTGATAAGCTTTGATGTCGATTTCTTCCGGACAGTCCGTTGCGTCCTTCTTGCCTCCGTTTCCTCTGATACTGCGATACGTGTCTGTCAGCACACCATATCTTTTTACTTTGAAAACAGGAGAGACGAATACATGGTCGATGCGGCTTTCCGTGAAACTGTCCGGATCGAAATCATTGAATGTTCCGTTGGTTGCATAGCGGAAGTCACACTTCTCATAAGAGTCGCAAAGCACACCTTTGCTGACAAAAGCGTCATAAGACTGATGAGTCTGGTCAACGTTGAAGTCGCCGGTCAGGATAGCCGGAAGCTCTTTACCCTTACCGAGTTCCTTCATCTTGTCTTGCACGAGATAAGCACTTTCCACGCGGGCCTTCTTGCCGATATGGTCCATGTGCAGGTTGAAGAATAGAAATTCAAAGCCCGTATCTTTGCATTTGAAGTGTCCCCAACTGCAAATGCGGGGCAGGACTGCATCCCAGCCTTTACTCGGCACGTCCGGAGTCTCTGACAACCAGAAATCGCCTTTCTCTATCACATCAAATTTGTCGGTGCGGTAGAAGATAGCGGAGTGTTCCCCCTTCTCTTTGCCATCATCGCGGCCTACACCTATATAGTCATAACCGGGTAATGCTTCTTTCATGTCCTTCAGCTGGTGAATGAAACACTCCTGCGTTCCGAAAATATCGAAATCGTGGTATTGCACCATTTTGGCAATGACCGGATAGCGTTGTCCCCAACCGTTTCCTTTGGCAGAATCGGAGCCGTTGGCGTTTCTGAGATTATAGGAGGCAACGGTGATAGAGGTCGGTTGATAACTGTGGCAACCACAAAATACGACCGCAACGAGGGCAATGAGTAAAAGGCTTCTTAGCTTCATGTTTATTCAGTTAGTTTGGGTGGATAATTTATTGACTTCCAAAAGTACAATATTTTATCCAAACAAGTAAGTATGTAGGTACAAAAAAAGTCACCCCCGGAATAGACGAAGTAGGGGTGACTTTTTTGTAGTGTGCTTACTATTATTCAGCAGACTTTGTTCTGAGAGTTTTTGGTAAGGTTATTCCTTGACAGGCTCAGCCGGTTTGTCTTTGGATGCAGTGTCTTTGACTACTGTATCATTGACAAAAGCGGTTGGTGCACTCAGTTCTGTTTTCACAGGTTCGTCTTTTTTAGTTACAGTGTCTTTGACTACTGTATCATTAACGATAAGTGCGGCATTAACTTCTGACTGGGCTGTCGCAGCTTTTTCAGAGTTCTGAGCCTTTACAAGGAATGAACCACCACAAACAAACATAAACATTGCTACTACTAATACTAATTTTTTCATAATCGTTTGCTTTAATGATTATTAAACATATATTTTCAATTCTCTCTTATGTGTTAAGGAATCGGTTGTTACATTATCTAACGGCTAATTAAAGATCAAAGTGTGTGCCAAAGACTGATGTGTGCTAACAATGCGTTGATTATAAGTGGGATATGTAGATTATGTACATTATCTATAGTGTGGAAACGTATGGGGAATGTGTGGAAAATGGGGCAGGGAGTGTGGAATTATTCCACAATAGTGTGCTTTGCTATGCAGGTAATAATAAGTAATGAAAGAATGGTTGTGATACAATGAACTTATGTTTAAGTGACAGTGAGTTGAAATGTAGTAAATAAGTGACCGTTCTGCTACTGTTTATTAGTCGGTCATATTGATTCTCTAACCATTATAACCCTGTTTTTATTTCGTTGCACCTAGGTTTGATAGTCGTTGCACGTAGGTTGAATAGTTGAAGCACCTTAGTGCTATATTCGTTGCACCTTGGTGCAACGAAAGAAAACTGCTGACTTTTGACACATTCATACAATTAATGTAATTCCCGACTAAACAGGTGAATAATTACTTAATTTCGTCCGGCCAAGGACAAGGTTTATCCGTAGCTTTGACTGTAGGACGTTGGGCATCAACTTTTCTCAAATAGGTTCCTAATTCTTTAGAAAGCCGTTTCACAATATCCGGATGTTGTGCGCTGAGATCATTACTTTCGCCTATATCATCGGGGATATTGAATAGTTCTTTTTTACCTGTACCATAGTAATAGATTAATTTCCAGTCACCCTTGCGTACGGCACAGTTAAAGTTGATTCCCGGACCGTCGTTTCCCCAGTTGTTGGGCATATTCCAGAAGAGGCTGCGTCCTTTGGAAGGATTCCCGGTCTGTTTCAGTAAAGGCATGAAGCTGATGCCGTCGATAGGCTGAACTGTCTTGTATTTTTTGATGCCCGCCATTTCGAGGATAGTAGGATAGAAGTCTTCTATCAGCAGGTAATCATTGCATTTGCTGCCAGGGGCTACGACACCGGGCCAGCTGACGATCATCGGTTCACGGATGCCGCCTTCATAGGTGGAGCCTTTACCACTGTTGAGAGGATGATTCTGGGTGTGCAGTTTGCCGTCACGCCAATACGATTCGGCGGCAAGTCCTCCGTTGTCGCTCATGAAGATAATAATAGTGTTGTCGGCTTCTCCGCTTTTTTCCAGCCAGTCCATCAGATCGCCCAGACTCTTGTCCATGCCTTCGATCAGTGTGGCGTATGCGGCTTCATGGTCGGTCATGCCTTTTTTCTTGTATTTGTCGTAGAAACGTTTGTCCTTGTCCAAGGGGACGTGGATGGCGTATTGGGACATATACAGGTAGAAAGGCTGGTTGTACTTCTTAGCTTTGTTCAGAGCTTTGATGGCTTCCAGAGTTAATGCTTCGGTGACGAAGGTCTCCGTACCCCAGTACTTTTCAAGTCCGGGAACGGCCATGAGTGATATTGGCTTTCCGTCTTTGTTGTGACCGTAATTCTCTTCTCCCAGATAGCTGGCGAGTCCTCCGGCAGCATGTCCGGCTATGTTTACTTCGAAGCCCCAGTGGTGTGGGTCTTCTCCCGGAGTGTCTATGGCACCGAAATGTGCTTTTCCGCAATGAATCGTATGATAGCCGCTGTCTTTCAGCAGTTGTACGAAGGAAGTTCCTACGAATGTGTTGTTGGTGCCGGGCACTTGGCTTACTCCGTTGTAGTTCCAGTCCGGCACATCCAGTACCTTGTCCTTGCGGTCTGTCTTTGTGTTCTTTTGCAGCGTCCAGTTGGTTACGCGGTGGCGTGCCGCGTTCGTTCCGGTGATGAGACTGCATCGGGTGGGGGAACTGATACTGCTGGCATACGCTTGTGTGAACATCATGCCTTGTTTGGCAAGTCGTTCCATGTTGGGTGTTTCGTACAGCTTATTGTAATCTGTCTTTTGTGTCCAGAAGGGGAGTGAAGTGTCTTGCCATCCCATGTCGTCTACCATGAAAAGGATAATGTTGGGGCGTTTGTCCACACGCTGTGTCTGGGCGGACTTCTGTGCTTGCAGGCTGGTGGCAGCCAGTGGCACGAGTGCGAGGGGGAAAAGTAGTTTTTTGTTCATGGATTAATTATTTAGTGTTATTTCTTTATTTCAATTCTGCCGGCCTTTTTGATCGGTATGCTCCGTAATTCCTGTTTCCCGTGGGAGTCTGTCCATATCCTTAATGTACCGGTGCAGTGGACATCCAATATCAGCTTATCGGTAGTACGTTTGAGTATCTGCACAGTGGCAGGCGACAGGTATTTCTCTTGTATGCCGATCACTGCCCAGCCTTTGCGGATGGGGCAAAGATGGAACAGACTATCTGTAAATCCGGATAACTTTATTTTTCTTTCAGATGCGTTCAATACTTCGGCGCTCTGTTTTTCCCAGTTGAATGCGAGAATGCTGTCGGAAGAAGAATCTGCGGATTTGCCGGTGCTTTCCCGTAACAGGTAATCTTCCTGTTTGACGAAACTTTCTACTTCCCGATAAGCGGGAGAAGTATTCAGATTGTAGCAAATGACTGAGAGCGCTTCGTCTCCTGTAGGGGCATATACGCGGTAGGCTTTACCGCTTTGCAGGGGATTGGTCAGTATGGATTCCGGAGTCGGGACGGCGGGAGCTGCCGGACGGAATATCTTTCCGGTTTCATCAATCAGAGGGCGGATATTATCGGCAATAAATTCGCTTGGAGAGTCGGACAGGTAAACAGGTCCGCCGGAGACCGCTTTCGAACGTGCCATCAGACTGCCGCAAACGGTATCGCAGGAATGAAACATATCGTGGTCGGGCCAGACGGTCTGCCCCAGTATGAGTGTATTGGTATATGACTGGAACAGATGTGATTTAGCCATATCCTCGTCATATTTCTTATAGTCGATGCTGGCACGGGTTACGCTGCTGTACAAGGTATGATCAATGTTCAGCACATTTTGTGCCATGCAGTTCATCAGTCCCATTTGCATCCGATGTGTCTGATGTTCCAGGGCAAGATTGCAATCCTTAGCCTGTCGGATAACCTGCGTTCCGCCCATATAGAGCGGGAGGGTGAAAGATTGATTGTCTATCTTCAAGAAGTCAAATCCATACTCCTTCATGGTATGGACATAATATTCGTACCATGTTTCTATCTTTTCTGTACTGGTGCCGGGCAGTAAACTGCCGTTGTAGGAGTGTAGAACTTGCCGGATTTCCGGCGGAAAGTCATTCTCGGCAGAGATTCCCATCCAATAGCCGGAAAGGCTGTACCATAGCCCCATCCATCGGATTTTATCTGCTTGTTTGCGCTTCATGATGCGGCTCCATCCGTTCGGGAAACGTTTTTTGTCGGGGACGAGGCTGGTCAGTTGCCGGTTCTTGTTCGCTATGTGTCCGTCGTCAATTAAGACATAACGTACCGGTATGCCGGATGCTTCGATGGCATCGATATCGTTCAGTATTTTCGTTTCATCAATGTCATAATGATAATGTTCCCACGTACACCATCCCAGATAGTTGAAGGCATTGAAATACTCTTTGTCCGCTCTTTTGCGGAGGGCAGATACGGCTTTATCTGCGATTAACGAATCGTAGGCGTCACTGAATACATGGTAGATGGATGAAGATTTCCGGAAAATCAGGAGGGGGAGTCGGCCGGTCAGTGCATCTTCTCCTAGTGTGGAGACATACAATGTGAGCGTGCCGTCCTGATTAACCTGAAACCAGCTGAGGCTGTTGCTACCCGCAATGGCTTTGGCGAACAGATATTCTCCGTCTGCAAGTTCAAGGAGCAGTGCGTCGCCCGATGCGGACGGCAGGGCATTGGAAGGAATGCCTGCATAATCGCTCCGTGTGAGGTCTTCGAGATGGTTGAACATCCAAGGGAGCAACCGATTGGTGTTATTCGGCCATTGATAGTCGCCGGGGCGGGAATCACGGCTGAAGAATATGCCACGAACATACAAAGGAAGTGCAACCTTATACGAAAGAGTGCTTTGGTGTTCCGGCACTTGTTGTTCGTATAAAATGGGGGTGGATGGAGTATGGGTGTTCAGGTCGATGATTTCTTCCATCCGATAAGCTGCAACATCTTTGTATGTCTTCCCTTTATGGTAGATAAACGGGTTCTGTGCAGACAGCGATGCTTCCGCAAAGATGCCCGTCAATAGCCATAAACAGATGTGGATTATTCTTTTCATACCTTTTGTGTTATTTTACGGAATAGGCGCTGAAGTTTATAATATCCGGCAGTGCGACAGATTCGGATACAGTCAGCCTTAATGCTGTGGCTTCTACCGGTTCAAACTTTTCGATTCGTTTGTGCCCCACAGATTCTCCTTTGCAGACTGTTTGCCATTTGCCCTTCACTTTGGCTTCTATCTGATATTGTCGGATGCGTTCTCCGTTTTTGATGTTTTCCTGAATGATGCAGTAATTGACAGGCTGCTCTTTCCCGAGTTTCAGTGTCAGGCTTTTCTTTTGTCCCGAAATGCGGGCTATCGGGGAGGAGAACCGCCGACTGATTTCATCTCCCATTTCTTTCAGGCGCTGTGCGTCTCCGGCGGGGATTAATCCGGTCGGGTCAGGAGTTAGTCCGAGAATAAGCGTGGCGTTTCTTCCTACTGACTTTTCATATTTATCCATCAGCGTGTTTAGTGGATAGATGTTGTTCTCGTCATCCAGTTCCCAGAACCATTCGTGGCGGCCGTTTGCTCCTCGTAGCGGAGTGTCTGCCATCGCCGGTACCCAGTATTTGCCGTTCTTATCGCCGTGTTTTAACAGTTCGAGCTGGTCGATACTGCTTTCAATGCGTTTATGGTGTGAGCAGGGGACGGGAAAGGTAGACCAGCAGGGATATTCCACTGTACCTGTCTCCGAACCTCCCCAACGGAAGTCGGCACGGTCGATGTTATGATAGAAAAGGCAGTTTGGCTGATACTTGTTGACAATCGGTTCCACATCGGGGCCATCGCCACGGGGATCATCGGCTCCGCCGTCAAACCATATCATATATAAATCTCCGTAGCGGGTGCAGAGTTCTGTCACCATTTTCTCGCACAGGCGCTTGTACCATGCCTGGCGGTTGCGGGCGAACGCTCCTTCTCCTTCGGCCTTGAAGTTATGGATGCCCAGCAGGGAGTTCCATCGGATACCGATATAGATGCCCGGTTGCAGACCATATTTGCGGCAGGAGTTGACGAAGTCACGGACAATGTCTCCTTTCCCGTCTCTCCATTTCACGGCTTTCAGGCAATAAGGGTTGACGTCGCTTTGCCAAAGTCCGAAACCTGTTTCGTGGGTGGCGGTCAGTACGGCAAATTTGCATCCGGCAGCTTTGGCAGCTTGTACCCATTGGTCAGTATTCAGTTCGGTCGGGTTGAAGATGTTGTAATCTTCGATGGGATTGATACGGTTGTTGCCTTGTCCGTAGCGGATACCGTCAAACACGTGCAGGTCATAATGGAAGACAGCTCCCATTTCCGCCTCATGCCATTTGAGTTGATGGGGCTTGGGGACGGGGATAGCCTGTTGTTGTGCGAAGCTGCAAACTGAGTATAGGATAAAAAGAGAGAGATAGCAAAGTTTCTTCATGGTGTTTATTTAGTTACGGTTGCAAGATAATGGGCAAATGAATCGTTGGTATGGAGTAGCCATGCCTTGAGTTGTTTGTTGAATTGCCGGACCAGACGGGGGGATTGTCCGGCAATATTATCCATTTGATAGGGGTCTTTGGTTCGGTCGTAAAGAACTGTTTCGTCTATTTTTCCATTGGTTGCGTGGACTGCGAATGTATGGGTTGACGTACGTAGCCCGCGGTATCCGGTGGTATGATTGTCAAACTGTACATAATAATAAGGTTGTACCACTTCTTTTTTACTCTTGCCCAGAATATGGCGGGATAAGTCGAAAGTCTGTACCGTTTCGGGTATTTCCTTTCGGAATCCCATCAAGGAAAGGAGAGATGGATATAAGTCGGCGAAGGCAATCATCAAATGGTCGTCTTTGCGTGGCTTTATCTTTGCCGGCCACGAGATAATCATGGGGATGCGCATGGCTTCTTCGTAGAAGATATCCTTTCCGGCATTGTTGTGAGCTCCCATGCAGATGCCATGATCGGAAGTAAATACAATGATGGTATTTTCAAACAGTCCGTTGCTTTTGAGGGTTTCGATGATACGTCCTACCTGCTCGTCTACCCCTGTGATACAGGCGTAATAATTGCGTATGTTATTTCTGAAATAGTTTCCCATTTCGGTTCCTTTGGCGGGTATGTCCGGGCGGTGGGCACAGAGGGCTTCCACATCTATATCCTTATATAGGGCTTTGTATTTGTCGGGAACCAGTTCGTAACCGGTATGCGGAGGATTCATCGATACGACCAGTGCGAAAGGTTGTTTATTCTCTTTTTGTGTCTGAATGTATTCGATGGCTTTGTCCGCTTCGTATGCAGGGCCCCATTGGTTGACGTAGTAGAAACTGTCACGTGGAGCAGTCGTGTCCCAGTACATCGGTTTCAGATGATAATCGTATGTCCCGTAGGCTGTCCAGTATTCAAATCCGTGGCGGCGTTCGGGCGGACACCATTCGTTCCACGCTACTTTGCCACGATTGTTGTAAGTGTCTACATAAGGCTTGTAAGGAGAATCCAGATGCCATTTTCCTATGTATCCCGTACGGTAGTTCATGTCTTTTAGTACATCACTCCAACAGCGGGCCTCCTGTGGAAGCTCCACTCCGTAAGGCGCTGTTTGTGAATTGCAGTTGCCTGTTACTTTATTATGCAGGGGGTACATGCCTGTCATCAGCATGGCACGGGCGGGTGATGAAACAGGATAACTGCTGACTGCATTAGTGAATAAGACTCCTTCGGAAGCCAGATGATCCAGGCAAGGAGTCTTTACAGGTTCTTTGCCCAGACAACCTAGTGCGTCCCCCCGATACTGGTCTGCCATGATGAAGACAAGATTCGGAGACGTCTGGGCGGCAAGCGGAAGAACCGGAACGACGAGTGTAGCTCCGATGAACCATTTATGATAATATGTAGTCTTTGGTATGCGTATTATCATAAAAATATCTCCTTTGTGTCTGACTGGTTAAGATAAACTAAGGTCATTGTATATTATTTAAAAGGTGTACATCAGGTTGTTATATGGCTGCAAATGTACGCAAACAATGTGGTTCCGAATATGCCTGTTTCTTTCATTCAACATACATGTTTAATTCATAAGTCCATTTCTTTATTCGTTTTTTTGTATGTTCTGACTTAATTTCGTTTATTTGCCCTAAATTGTCTAATAGAATGAAGCACTTAAATCTAATCCTGATTATCCTGATTCTGAGTTGTTGCCCGCTGCATCCTGCCTATGCTTTTTTTGATAAAGATATTCGGCTGCTGACAATGAGGGATGGATTGGCGGATAACACGATTCCTTGCATCTATAAGGATGAAGACGGATTTATGTGGTTTGGGACGGATGACGGATTAAGCCGTTATGACGGAAAAACGATTCAGAATTTCAAGCCTGCGGATACGTATGCTTCGGTTGCTGCCATTGTGCGACTGTCAGATGACTTTTTAGGAATTGTATCCGATGGATACCTCTATTATTTCAACCGGAAGCAGGAAACTTTTCTTCCGATACATACTGAATCAGATACTGCCATAGGTGTATTTAATGTCCTGCCCGCCGACGATTCTTCTTTTTGGGGAATATCGGGAAACAGACTGATACTCTGTCAATGGGAGATACAACAAGGAAAGGAAGAAGAAAAAACGGCTGTTCGGGTACGCATACAAAAGACCTTTCAGTTATTAGAAGAAAAAGGAGAAGTCTTTTCTTCTCTGTGCTATCATGAAAAAGCCGGGAACGGAATATGGCTGACAACTAACCGAGGCAATCTGATCCTGTTTCATCCGGATACTCCGGAGGCGTATCAGAAGATACCGCTGACAGACGGAAAACCATTACAAGTCACTTCCATCTTGAACAGAGACGGAGTTGTCTGGGTTTCTACCATCGGCAAAGGCATTGTCCGTTATCACACGAAGTCGGGGCATATGGACCGGATTTCGTACGGCGGGACAGGAAAAGAGAATCTTCTTTCTCATACAGATGTTTATCAGACTATATTTATCGGCAATAACCGCTATCTGGCAGTGACATGGGGTGGCTATACACTGTTGATGCCGGATGAAAAGCAGCCGGAAGAACTGACGTCGGAGATATATAACAATACGCATACACAGATTTACCGAAACCTCGAAACACGTATGATTTCTGCCTGTTACGATCCTAATGGCCTTCTTTGGATTGGTACTAACGGTGGAGGAGTGATGTATTCTGATTTGAGGTCACAGTTTTATGACCGTTACTATCAGGACAGGCATAACGAAATATGTGATATCCTCATGGATGATAGTCATCGGTTATGGTTGGCGACCTATCACAAAGGAATCATGCGAAGTGACATACCGTACGCACAAGGGAAAAAACTGAGTTTCTCTAAAGTCGATACAGGCAGCGGGAAATCGGAAGAAACGATGTTGTGTGCCTTGAAAGATGTAGAAGGCAATCTGTGGTTTGGAAATATAAACGGTACGTTGACTGTTTATCATGTCCGGACCGGTCGTTTCGTGACCCATTCACTGTTGGTGGACGGTGTTGGCAACAGGGCTTCGGTGTGGGCTTTGTATATGGATGATAAGAACAGGCTCTATGTAGGTACGGGAGACGGGCTTTTATTGTATAACCGTCAGACAGGTATATGCGCCAAATTATCAGCAGCACACTATTTAAATGAGAAAAGACAACCTTTCATCCGTGCGATTGCTCAGACAAAAGATGGAACGATATGGCTGGGGACCAGCAATATGGGAGTTTGCAGAGTGGTTGAATCCGCTTCCGGAGGTATCTCCGTAGAAAATGGATATGAGCGGAAGATGAATATGGAATATCGTTCGGTACGTTCGCTGCTGGCATCCTCGGATGGGAATTTATATATAGGTTATACGGATGGCTTTGCCATCCTGTCTCCACAACAAAACAGAATCAGTGCCCGTTATACCACGAATGACGGACTGTGCAGTAACTTCATCGGCTGCATAGCGGAAGACAGCGAAGGACATATCTGGTTGGGAAGCAACTCCGGCATATCGCGGTATGGTCGTCGTCAGCATCTCTTTTACAATTACTACATAGCAGGTAGTAACCGTTCTGCCGTATTCAGTGACAAGACTTTGTTCTTCGGAAATAATCAGAGTCTGACTTATTTCAATCCGGAGGATATAAATGCCTATCCGACCAACGGACGGGTGTTAATAACCGGTTTGGAAGTGGATAACCATCCTGTCGGGACTGGAGAAAAGATTAATAATCAGATCATCCTCAATCAATTCATCCCTTTTACGGATCGCATTGTACTGGATAATGATAACAAAGATTTCTCCTTGACTTTCAACAACCTGTCCTACTCGGACGAACAACAAAAATATAATTACCGGCTTTTGCCTTATCAGGGGAATTGGTTGATTTCTGATGAGGGAGAGAAAGCCTCGTACACCAACCTCCCAGCCGGTGAGTATGTATTTGAAGTGAAGAATATACATCCGAACGGTCAGACAGGGGCGGTGACTTCTCTGAAGATCGTAATTCTTCCTCATTGGAGTCAGACTTTTGCTTTCCGGCTTTTCGTTTCCCTGTTATTGCTGGGAGGAGTGGCTTATGGAGTACGGTTGATCAGAATACGGCAGAAACGGATGGAACACGAAATGCAGATGAAACATGAACTTTTGACGGTCAGTATGGAGCGTGAGAAAGAACGTCAGATACGTGTGGAACGCGAGAACTTCTTTACGGGCGTTGCCCACGAACTGCGTACTCCGCTGACTTTAATCCTTGCCCCGTTACAGGAATTGATGAAACAGTGCAATCCATTGGATGACTTTTATAAGAAATTGCAGGTCATGTATAAGAATGCGGTCTCACTGCACACCTTGGTCGATCAGCTGCTTTATGTACAAAAGATAGGGGCCGGGATGGTCAGACTCCAGTTATCCGAGACTGATCTACTGCAGCTGGTCTGCAATGTGTCAGAACCGTTCCGGCAGATGGCCGAAATCAAAGGTTTGCAATTTGATGTTGATTTGCCCGAAGGGAAGTTCCTGTATTGGGTAGATGAGGGAAAGATCGCTTCGGCCGTGCAAAACCTTCTTTCAAATGCGTTTAAGTATACCCCTGCGGGAGGGCGTGTCCTGCTTTCTGTCTCTTATCTGATGAAAAGTGGGCAGGGTTATTGCCGGATCACCGTTTCGGATACAGGTGCAGGGATTCCGGAATGGTTGCAGAAACATGCTTTTGAATCGTTCGTAACGGGGGATAATGTACCTGAGATGTCAACGAAGGCAGGAATAGGATTGCATATTGTGAAGAACACGATGGACTTGCATCATGGATTGGTAACGCTGAAGAGTGTGCCGGACGAAGGAAGTACCTTTGCCCTTTATATTCCCGAAGGCAAAGCGCATTTTGCAAAAGATTCTTATGAACTTATTGACAGCCATCAGGAAAAGACAAAGCAAAATGAAGAGCTGAAACCGGAACTGTTTCTTCCGATACCGGAAAACAAAACACAGGAAACAGCGGCTAAAAAAAGTCTGCTGATCATCGAAGATAATGAAGATGTCCGCGAATATATCCGGAGCTTATTCATTTCCAGATATGCAGTCAGTGAAGCTTGCAATGGTGAGGAAGGGGTGCGGATAGCCAAAGAACAGTTGCCCGATCTTATCATCTCGGATGTGATGATGCCCGTAAAGGACGGCTTTACTTGTTGCAGGGAAATTCGTATGCAGCAGGAAACCGCGCATATTCCTATCTTGATACTGACTGCCAGAGCAGAAGATGCTGACATCCTGCAAGGCTGTAATAGCGGAGCGGATGATTATATGATGAAACCCTTTAATCCGGAGATATTAAAGACCAAAGTGGATAACCTGATTTTGCAGCGTGAGCGATTGAAGCGGATTTATACGAAAGCCCTGATGCTGAAACAGGAATCGGAAGAGGGGGAGAAAGAAGATGCCTTCTTGCAACAACTGATTCATATCATAGAAGCTAACCTTTCCAATGCGGACTTTAATGTAAAAATGTTGGCGGAGCAACTGAATATGAGTCAGCCTACCTTGTACCGGAAGGTGAAACAGCGCAGTGATTTGTCTGTTATAGATATGATTCGCAGTATACGTATAAGCAAGGCGGCGACATTGATTCTGGAGAATCGCTATTCTATTCAGGAAATTTCGGAAATGGTTGGTTATTCCGATACCCGTACTTTGCGCAAGCACTTCATGGAGCAGTTCGGCGTATCTCCTTCTAAATATATGGGTAGTACTGATTGATAACCTACAAGTCGATATTATATAGTTTCAGCTTATTATATAATGTCTTCCGGTCGATATTCAGTAATTGTGCCGCTTTGCTCTTGTTATTTCCGGTTTGGCGCAATGCCTCCAGAATGTGTTCTTTCTCTGTTTCTTCGTTGCGTAGCGCCATGCTTGCGGAACAAACGGTACTTGTTTCCAGTAATTCGGTCCCTAATTCAAGAAGAGTGATGAAACTTCCTTGTGCCAGTAAAGTCGCTCTTTTTACGATATTCTTCATTTGGCGTAAGTTGCCCGGCCAGTGATAATTGAGTAAGGCTTGTGAGGCTTTCGAGTCAAAACCGATCAGATGCTTGTCCAGTTCCTTGTTTGCCTGATCGAGGAAGAAGTTGGCAAACAACAGGATATCCTCTTTCCGTTCTTTCAGGTCGGGCATCCGCAGGGTAAATTCATTGATGCGATGGAAAAGGTCTTCACGGAAAGTACCTTTCTCGATAGCCTGTTCCAGATTCTCGTTGGTGGCGGATACCAGACGGATATCAACCGATACCTCTTGCGTGGAACCGACCGGACGAATCTTTCTCTCTTGCAAGGCACGGAGAAGTTGTATCTGTACCTCGTAACTGAGATTTCCTATTTCATCCAGGAAGATAGTGCCTCCATTGGCGGCAACGAACGCTCCGGTCTTGTCCGTCAGTGCTCCTGTAAAAGAGCCCTTCACATGGCCGAAAAACTCGGATGCAGCTAATTCTTTGGGGATCGAACCACAGTCTACCGCGATAAACGGCTTGTCATTCCGTTTGCTCAGTTGATGGATGCGGTGCGCCACATACTCTTTTCCCGTTCCGCTGGAACCGTTGATCAGTACAGACATATTGGTAGGAGCTACCAGACCTACATAATTATAGAGTTGCTTGGCGGCATCACTTTCTCCTTCCAGATAAGCATGATGGGTTTCGGTGGCGTTTCCGGACGAAATGGAAGAACCTTTCTTTGCAGAAGTTTTGGCTGCGGTATGCGTAGTCGGCGCTTCTTTCGCTTGCAAAGCTTCCGACATCTTTTTAAGTAGTTCCTCCGGATTCACCGGTTTGGCAACATAGTCGCGTGCTCCCAGTTTCATCGCTTGTACTGCCGATTGGATATCGGCATAACCGGTCATGATGATCAAAGGAATATCAATTCCTTTTTCGTTCATCCATTTCAGAAGATCGATTCCGTCGTGATCCGGCAGGCGTAAATCGGACAGGATTAAGTCTGCCCCTTGTCCTTCAATGTGCTTCTGGGCACGGGCAATGTTACTGACTGACGACACCTCAAACCCTTTTTTACTTAGCCAGGTTTTCAGCATCATTCCGAAAGTGATATCGTCTTCTATTATCAATATGGATTTCATCATACTCTCTTTTGCCTCTTTTAATGCTACAAAGGTAAGAGGATTTGGGCGAAAGTAGTATATTTGCAAACTTAAATTAAATAAAAGTGTTATGAAAAAGATTGCATACTTACTATTAACCATATCGTTTTGCGGACTTACGGCCTGCAAAACCGGAACAAAAAAAGGAGGAAATATGGACAACGAAACGTTGGTAAAGATTGAAACGACCTTGGGAGACATCAAGGTTAAGTTGTATAATGAGACGCCGAAACATCGTGATAATTTCATTAAGCTGGCAGAAGATGGCGTTTATGAAGGAACGCTGTTCCACCGTGTTATCAAAGACTTTATGATTCAGGCAGGTGACCCGGATTCAAAGAATGCACCGAAAGGAAAGATGCTGGGTGCAGGAGATGTGGGTTACACCCTTCCGGCCGAATTTGTTTATCCGAAGTATTTTCACAAAAAAGGCGCTTTGTCTGCTGCCCGTCAGGGAGACAATGTCAATCCGAAGAAAGAATCATCCGGTTGCCAGTTCTACATTGTGACAGGCAAGGTGTACAACGATTCTACATTGCTGGGCATGGAAAGCCAGATGAATGAGAATAAGATCAATGTTATTTTCAATACGTTGGCTCAGAAGCATATGAAAGAAATCTATAAGATGCGGAAGGAAAACGATGAAAACGGTTTGTATGAATTGCAGGAGAAGCTTTTTGCAGAGGCGGAGGCGGAAGCTGCCAAGCAACCGGAATTCCACTTCACGCCGGAACAGATCGAGGCTTATACGACTGTAGGAGGTACTCCTCATCTGGACGGTGAGTATACGGTTTTCGGTGAAGTAATCGAAGGCATGGACATCGTGGATAAGATTCAGCAGGTGAAAACCGACCGTAGCGACCGCCCCGAAGAGGACGTGAAGATTGTAAAAGTAGAAGTACTGGATTAAGTAGAATGAAGATTAACAGGCATATTTTGGACAATGGGTTACGTCTGGTACATTCGCAGGACGAAAGTACACAGATGGTAGCTCTTAATGTATTATATAATGTGGGAGCCCGCGACGAACATCCCGAGCATACAGGCTTTGCTCATTTGTTCGAACACCTGATGTTCGGAGGTTCGGTGAACATTCCCGATTATGATATGCCGCTGCAACTGGCAGGCGGTGAGAATAATGCCTGGACCAATAATGACATAACCAATTACTACCTCACTGTACCCCGGCAGAATGTAGAGACCGGCTTTTGGCTGGAATCCGACCGTATGCTGAGCCTTGATTTCAGTGAACGGAGTCTGGAAGTACAGCGTGGAGTAGTAATGGAAGAATTCAAGCAGCGTTGCCTGAACCAGCCTTACGGAGACGTCGGTCATCTTTTGCGTCCTCTGGCATATCGGGCGCATACTTATCAGTGGCCTACCATCGGAAAAGATTTGTCGCACATAGCCAATGCGACGCTGGAAGAGGTGAAAGCATTCTTCTTCCGTTTTTATGCGCCGAACAATGCAGTGCTGGCCGTAACGGGAAATATCTCTTTTGAGGAAGCAGTTGCATTGACGGAAAAATGGTTCGGTCCCATCCCTCGCAGGGAGGTTCCTCAACGGAATCTGCCGCAGGAACCGGAGCAGACAGAAGAACGACGGTTGACAGTAGAGCGTAACGTACCCCTTGATTCACTATTCATGGCGTATCATATGTGCAGTCATGATCATCCGGATTATTACGCTTTTGATATATTGTCGGATTTGTTGAGCAACGGACGTTCCAGTCGTCTGAATCAACGCCTGGTACAGCAAAAACAACTGTTTTCGAGTATCGACGCTTATATTTCCGGTAGTGTGGATGCCGGATTGTTCCATATCTCGGGCAAACCCGCGGCAGGTGTTTCGCTGGAACAGGCGGAAGCGGCCGTACGTGAAGAACTGGAACGTTTGCAGCAAGAACCTGTTGACGAACAGGAACTGGAAAAAGTGAAGAATAAATTCGAATCGACGCAGATATTCGGCAATATCAATTATTTGAATGTCGCTACCAATCTTGCTTGGTTTGAACTGTTGGGCAGGGCGGAAGATATGGAAAAGGAGGTAGAGCGTTATCGCGCTGTTACTGCCGGACAATTGCAAAAGGTAGCTCAGTCTGCTTTCAGGAAGGAGAATGGAGTGATACTTTATTATAAGAAACAAATATCCTGACTTCTCCTTACCGGAGGGATATTTATTGGAGGCAACGGCAGGATGCGGAGTTGCCGGAATATGCGATTAACTACGGAAAAATAAATGAGAAATATCTATAGTATATATAAGGAGCATTACAAAGCACTGATTTCTCTCGGATTGCCCATTGTAATCGGGCAAATAGGAGTTATTGTGCTGGGGTTTGCCGATACGTTGATGATCGGTCATCATAGTACGATAGAACTGGGTGCTGCTTCCTTCGTCAATAATGTATTCAATCTGGTGATTATTTTCAGTACAGGCTTCTCGTACGGGCTGACTCCTATCGTGGGAGGTTTGTATGGAACTCATCAGTATGCTTCGGCGGGGCAGGCGTTGCGTAACAGCCTGCTGGCAAATTTGTTGGTGGCATTCTTGCTTACCATCGGTATGACTGTCCTTTATTTTAATGTGGGAAATCTAGGACAGCCGGAAGAACTTATTCCCCTGATAAAACCTTATTATCTGGTTCTGCTGGCTTCGCTCGTCTTTGTGATGCTGTTCAATGGCTTCAAGCAGTTTACGGATGGAATTACGGATACTAAGACCGCTATGTGGATATTGCTCGGCGGAAATGTGCTGAATATTATCGGCAATTATATCCTGATATACGGAAAGCTGGGCTTGCCGGAAATGGGCTTGCTGGGAGCAGGTATCAGTACGCTGTTCTCGCGTATCATGATGGTAGTCGTATTTATCATAGTCTTTATGCGGAGTCCGCGTTTTCTTCGTTTTAAGCTCGGCTTCTATCGTCTGGGATGGTCGAAGGCTATATTCGGACGTTTGAATTCGCTGGGTTGGCCGATTGCTTTTCAGATGGGAATGGAGACAGCTTCGTTCAGTCTGAGTGCGGTGATGATTGGCTGGTTGGGCACCATTGCGCTGGCTTCTCATCAGGTCATGCTGGCTATTTCCCAGTTTACGTTTATGATGTATTACGGGATGGGAGCAGCTGTGGCTGTCCGTGTGAGTAACTTTAACGGGCAGGGCGATATACTCAATGTACGTCGTTCGGCTTATGCCGGTTTTCATGTGATGATGGCGTTGGGCGTTGTGCTTTCTTCCATCGTATTCCTTTGCCGCAATTATCTGGGAGGCTGGTTTACCGATAGTACCGAAGTGGCGGCTATGGTCACTTCGCTTATCCTTCCGTTCCTTGTATATCAGTTTGGAGATGGATTGCAGATTACCTTTGCCAATGCCTTGCGTGGAATCTCAGATGTAAAACTGATGATGCTGATTGCCTTCATTGCTTATTTCCTTATTTCGCTTCCGGTCGGCTATTTCTGCGGATTCGTGTTGGAGTGGGGAATCATAGGTGTCTGGATGGCATTTCCTTTTGGGTTGACCAGTGCCGGTCTGATGTTATGGTGGCGTTTCCATCACAAGACGAAACTACCGCCTTCCATTCAAAATTCATAATTTAAAATCTTAATTGCCTATGGCTTCCTTTCGCTCCACCAAACTGAAAATAACCATCGGCTATATATTGCTGCTGGCGATTCTTCTTTTTTCTCTGGTCTTTGTGCATCAGGAGATGGAGACGCTGTCGGCTGCGGACGATCAGCAGAATCTGCGGACAGACAGTCTGCTGAGTCTTCTTCATGAGAAAGATCAGAATACCCTTCAGATGCTGCGGGTGCTGAGCGAGGCGAATGACAGCTTGCTCTCTGCCTCGGAGATTGAAGAAATCATATCAGAACAGCAGGACTCGGTGATTACTCAGCAACGGGTACAACACCGGGTCATTACCAAACGCGATTCTCTGATCACTACCCCGAAGAAGAAAGGCTTCTTCAAACGATTGGGGGAAGTGTTCGCGCCTTCTAAGAAAGATACTGCCGTGCTGGTCAATACTTCTCTGGAAGTTGCCACCGATACGATTCTGGAACCTGTTAAGTCGGCGGATTCTCTTCAGCATAAGATTCGCATGGCTACCGAAGAGAAACGGTTGCAGCGGAGGCGAACGATTCGGCGTACCAGTACGAGGTATCAGCGGATGAATACACAGCTGACCGCAAGAATGGATAGTCTGATAAAAGGATACGAGGAGGAAATGTCTGCGCGTGCCCGTCAGGATGCGGAACTTCAGCAAGAGGTGCGGATGCGTTCGGCTAATATCATTGCCGGGATCGCCATTGGCGCCGTATTCTTATCCGCCTTTTTCCTGATCTTAATTATGCGGGATATTACTCGTAGCAACCGTTATCGGCGTCAGCTCGAAGAAGCGAATAAGCGGGCGGAAGATTTGCTTGTTGCCCGTGAGAAACTGATGCTTGCCATTACCCATGACTTTAAGGCGCCATTAGGCTCGATAATGGGGTATACGGAACTCTTGTCCCGCTTGACCGAAGATGAACGGCAGCGATTCTATCTGGACAACATGAAAAGTTCTTCAGAGCATTTACTGAAGTTAGTAAGCGACTTGCTTGATTTCCACCGTCTTGACCTCAATAAAGCGGAAGTGAACCGGATTGTTTTTAATCCTGCTCAGCTGTTTGAAGAAATCCGTGTTTGCTTTGAACCGCTGACGGCGGCTAAAGGCTTGGTCTTACAATGTTATATTGCTCCGGAACTGTCGGAGAAATATATCAGTGATCCTTTACGTATTCAGCAGATAGTGAATAATCTCTTGTCCAATGCGGTGAAATTCACTCAGCAGGGCAAGATCACATTAACTGTTGATTATAACGCTTCGAAGCTGACAATAGCGGTTGCGGATACCGGCAAAGGGATGGCATCGGAAGATCGGGAACGCATCTTCCAGGAATTTACCCGCCTCCCCGGTGCGCAGGGAGAAGAAGGATTCGGACTGGGATTGTCCATTGTGCATAAGCTGGTTCTTCTGCTTGAAGGTACGATCGATGTACAAAGCACATTGGGAAAAGGAAGTTGCTTTACTGTCGTGTTGCCACTCTTTCCGGTAGGCAAGTCAATAGTGGAAAATAAACCTTTCGGGAGCAGAATTAAGAAACCATCGAAAGATACGGATGTTTTTCCGGAAGAGACAGATGCCGTACCGGCCATGAAGGTGATCCGTGTGCTTCTGATTGATGATGATAAGATTCAGCTGAACCTGACTGCTGCCATGCTGAAACAGCACAACATCGATGCTGTTTGCTGCGAGCAGTTGGAAGAACTGATAGAGCAACTGCGCTCTTCGACGTTTGATGTGCTGCTGACCGATATACAGATGCCTGCTATCAACGGTTTTGATCTGGTCAAATTATTGCGTGCCTCTAACATTCCGCAAGCCCGCAATATTCCTGTTATTGCTGTCACGGCACGTAGCGAAATGGATGAGAAGGCTTTGCATGAACATGGCTTTGCCGGATGCCTGCACAAACCTTTTACGGTGAAAGAATTGCTGGTAACTCTGAATGAAGGACAAATGTCAGCTGATGAGGCGCATATAACACATGATATGCAATTTATTGCAGATGCGCTGCCTGAAGATACTTTATTCAACTTTTCTGCACTGACTGCCTTCTCGGAAGATGATCCGGAAGCGGCGTGTTCTATTATCCGGACTTTTATCGAAGAGACCGGCAAGAATGCCGACCGGATGCAACAGGCATTAACTGACAGGGAGGTGGATGGAATAGCCGCTATGGCTCATAAACTCCTTCCGCTTTTCACCTTGATCGGAGCTTCTGAGTCTGTTGCTTCATTAAGATGGCTGGAGTCTTGCCGGGGGGAAGAATTCTCCGAAGAAATAGAAAAGACTACGTTGGAGACTTTGGAGGCGGTGCGTAAAGTTGTTCGTGCTGCTGAGGAGTATAGTTTCGGTTTACATTAAATCTCTCTCGGCAGCTCCTTTGGAACAGCCTATATAGTGCCATGCTTGTGCCACCCTGTTGGCACAGTTGTGCCAAAGGCATGTCACAGTCGTGCCACTGCGGTGGCACAAGCGTGCCAACGTAGTGGCACGGGCATAAGCTCGTAGCATAGTGAGAAGGTGCTGCCTTGACAAATATCTCACCTTCCGAATGAACGGAATGAACGGGATGAAATTGCGCTAAATGCAACCATAACCTCCGGCTTTTTCACATTTTAGCTTTTGGACAAACCTTTTTTCAAAGTAATTTGTTTACTTTGTATCACTTTTACACTGACACATCCTGCATGAAACGAAAATGGATAAGACGGGTGGGCTGGATATTGCTTACTCCTATAATACTTTTTGTAATACTGATGGTATTACTTTATATACCTCCTGTTCAGAATCTTTTGCGACGGGAGGTTACTGCGTATGCTTCTAAAGCAACCGGAATGCAGATTCAGGTGGAACGGATAGACCTTCGTTTTCCGCTTAATCTGCTGGTACGAGGGGTGGAGGTCATACAGCAGCCGGATACCTTATTGTCTTTGGAAAGCCTGAATGTCCGCGTACAGGCATGGCCATTGCTCAAAGGAAAAGTAGAAGTTGACGAGGTTACCTTAAGTCAGGTGGCGGTCAATTCTGCCAATCTGATAGAGGGGATGCAGATAAAAGGCGTTTTGGGACGCTTCTTTCTGCAAAGTCATGGAGTCGATTTATCGAACGAAACGGCAGTTGTCAATCGGACAGAGTTATCCGATACTCATATACAACTTCTGATGACTGATACCACGACCACTCCCAAAGATACGACGGCATCTGCTCCTGTGAACTGGAAGGTGAACCTTCATCAACTGAAGTTGAAGAATGTATCATTCGGTATGAAACTGCCTGCCGACTCCATGAAGATGGCGGCATACATAGGCGAAGCGACCATTGATGACGCCAAAGCGGATTTAAAGAACCAGTTTTATGGATTGAAGCAATTCCTTTTGTCGGGTGCCTCTGCCAGTTATGACACTGGAGAGGCCCAACCGTCGGAAGGTTTTGACGCCTCTCATATGGCAGTCCGGAATATCCGCATCGGATTGGACTCTCTGCTCTACGAAGGCAGAAATATGAACGCTGTGATTCGTGAAATAACGATGGAAGAGCGTTCGGGACTGAGTATTACTTCACTGACAGGGCGGCTCTTTTCGAATGATTCTATCATCCGCATTCCTGAACTGAAACTGCAAACCCCACATTCAGAAATAGACCTGTCCGCCCAGACTTATTGGGAACTCGTAAATATCCCGACGACAGGACGTTTATCCGCCAGCTTTAACGCACATATAGGCAAAGAGGACGTGATGCTTTTTGCCGGCGGACTGCCTCAAACGTTTAAAGAAGCATATCCGTTCCGTCCGTTAGTGATTCGTGCCGGTACAGATGGAAATCTGAAAGAGATGCAGATTTCGCGCTTCACGGTAGACTTGCCGGGAGCTTTCTCGCTAAAGGGGGGAGGAATCCTTGAAAACCTGACGGACAGTCTGACTCGTTCGGGAACTATTGGGCTGGATATGGTTACCCGGAATCTGAACTTCCTGACAGGATTGACTGGAGTCACACCCGATGGCTCTTTAGTAATTCCCGACAGTATGAGTCTCAAGATGAAGATGGAGATGAACGGCCCGCAGTATAAAGCAAAACTCGATCTGAAAGAAGGCAAGGGCAGCATGAATGTAAATGCCGCATTAAACAGTTCGACAGAAGTTTATACGGCCGATCTGAAAATAAACGATCTGCAACTACATCATTTTCTCCCGAAAGACTCGATTTATGAACTATCTCTTTCGGCAGATGCCAAGGGCAGGGGACTGGATGTCATGTCCTTCCATTCTTTAGCCAATCTGAATCTTTCTTTGGACCAGCTTCATTACGCCCGCTATCATCTTTCGAATGTTCATTTGACGGGAAATCTTAAAGGAGCTTTGGCAACGGCTCAGCTTACGAGTGACAATGAACTTTTGAAAATGACGGCGGATGCAGAATATAATTTAGCTCATAGCTATCCGGACGGTAAAGTGACAGTTGACGTTACTCAGCTTGATTTGTACGAACTGGGACTTATGCCCAAGCCGATGAAACATCCGTTGGCATTCAATTTAAGCGGAGAGGCACGGCAGAACCGTGTTTTTACTCATTTCACCGCCGGTGATATGAAACTGAATCTGAGTGCCCGTGCCGGTGTATATCCTCTGATTCGTCAGTCTACCCATTTTGTAGATGTGTTGATGAAGCAGGTGGATGAAAAACTCTTGGATCATGCTGCTTTGCGTGAAGCATTACCGTCGGCTATTTTCTCTTTTTCGGCAGGAAAGGAGAATCCGTTGGCATACTATATGGCAATGAAGAATATATCGTTCCATGATGCTTCCATGAAATTTGGCACTGCTCCCGATTGGGGAATCAACGGCAAAGCAGCCATCCATGCTTTGAAAGTGGATACCTTGCAACTGGATACGGTCTTTTTCACCGTCAAACAGGATACTACCCGTATGAATCTCCGTGCCGGAGTAATCAACGGACCGAAGAATCCCCAGTTTTCCTTCTCCACTATTCTGACAGGCGAGATTCGCGACCGCGATGCCGAGCTGCTGGCAGAATATAAGAACGAAAAGGGGAAAACCGGTGTGTTGCTTGGAGTCAATGCCCGTCCGCTGGTTGGAGGACGTGGAAAAGGGGATGGACTGGCTTTTACACTGATTCCGGAAGAACCGATTATTGCGTTCCGTAAATTCCACTTCAACGAAGATCATAACTGGATTTATCTGCATAAGAATATGCGCGTGTATGCCAATGTGGATATGTGGGATGATGAAGGTATGGGCTTCCGTGTGCATTCGGTACAGGGAGATACGGTTTCTTTGCAGAATATCGATGTCGAAATCCGGAGAATCCGCTTGGATGAAATAACGAGCGTACTGCCTTACTTCCCCGAAATCACCGGATTGTTCTCGGCAGAAGCACACTATATACAGACCGAAAAAGACCTTCAGCTCTCTGCGGAAGCATCCATTGATGAACTGACTTATGAACGCCAGCGCATTGGTGACATTACGTTGGGGGCTACATGGCTGCCGGGCGAACAGGGAAAACAATACCTCAACGCTTATCTGAATCATGATAAGGTAGAAGTGCTGATAGCAGATGGCAAGCTGCTCCCTACCTCGACGGGAAAGGATAGCCTGGAAGTAAATACGACGTTGGAACACTTCCCGCTTCGTATTGCCAACGCCTTTATTCCCGACGAGCTGGTTACGCTTGCCGGTGATATGGACGGTGACCTGAATATAACAGGCAGTACCGAGCAGCCATTGATAAACGGTGAACTGATACTGGACAGCGTATCTGTCCTGTCACGCCAGTATGGTGCTAACTTCCTGTTTGATAACCGCCCTGTGCAGTTGAAGAACAATCGTCTGATATTTGATAAGTTCGCCATTTACACCACGGGAAAGAATCCGTTTACGATCGACGGTTATGTCGATTTCCGTGATATGTCCCGACCGATGGCGAGTCTGAATCTGCTGGCGGAAAACTATACCTTGTTGAATGCGAAGCGTACTCGCGAAAGCCTTGTCTACGGAAAAGTCTTTGCGGACTTGCGGGCAACCATAAAAGGCCCGTTGGACGGGTTGAATATGCGTGGAAACTTGAATCTGCTGGGCAATACGGATGTCTCGTATGTACTGACCGATTCACCGCTGACCGTGCAGGATCGTTTGGGAAGTCTGGTGACATTTACTTCATTCAGTGATACCACCACAGTTGTCCGTCAGGAAGTGCCTACCGTATCTTTAGGTGGATTGGATATGCTGATGATGGTTCATATCGACCCTTCAGTCAGGGTGAAAGTGGACTTGGACGCCAGTGACAATCGTATCGAACTGGAAGGAGGTGGCGATCTTTCGATGAAATACACTCCGCAGGGAGACCTGACATTGACCGGACGTTACACACTGAGCGGTGGACTGATGAAGTATTCTCTGCCTATCATTGCAGTCAAGGAATTTGCCATCGATAACGGCAGCTATGTAGATTGGACCGGAAACCCGATGGACCCCATGCTGAACTTCAAGGCAACTGACCGTATCCGTGCTTCCGTATCCGAAGGAGAGAACGGAGGAACGAGAATGGTTAACTTTGACGTTTCCATTGTCGTAAAGAACCGGTTGGACAACCTGTCTTTTGCTTTCGACGTAGCGGCCCCGGAAGATGCGACCATACAGAATGAACTGACAGCAATGGGAGCGGAAGAACGTGGAAAACAGGCACTTTATATCATGTTGATGAAAACCTATCTCGGCACCGGACCGATCGGCGGTGGAGGCGGCGGACTTGGCAAGCTGAATATGGGTTCTGCCCTGAACTCCGTACTGAGCAGTCAGATAAATTCACTGATGGGTAACCTGAAGAATGCCAGCGTCTCTGTGGGTGTCGAAGATCATGACGCCTCGGATACTGGCGGCAAGCGTACGGATTACAGTTTCCGTTATTCGCAGCGCCTCTTCAATAACCGCTTCCAGATTGTAATCGGCGGTAAGGTATCGACGGGGG
>OBYB01000290.1_pt1 | contig 41878 bp, 29 predicted proteins | sample 1538181 | NCBI WGS metagenome assembly OBYB01 (sample SAMEA2580157, study PRJEB22360) | human gut metagenome | biome: human gut; feature: human-associated habitat; material: faeces | place: Denmark | collected 2008/2010 | reverse complement strand
CTCGGACGGGGGGGCGCGCAAAAAAGGGAAGACCCCCCCCCCCGCCAGTGGCAGGAAAAACAATATATAATAAGGTGTACGATAGTCTGCGAATACTTCTCCGCCTGCATCGAAACTCGGCAGGGCAGCCGTGTAGATTTCGCTGATGGCTGTTTGGCTATAAAAATGCCATGCCGCAAGGGGCACTCCGACGAGCAGCAACAGTCCCCATACCGTAGGGATGACGCGGTTCTTATATAGCGTGCCCGGCATACGCCAACAGAGCACTACCATGTAGCCCGTGCCGGCCAATGCGTATGCTCCGAATAAAGGATAACCGGCGAGAAGCCATACGGTCATCCACGCGTAGCCCCAATATGGGTCCCGGTTGGCTGTACGGCTGAAAATCCATACGGCCGACAGGGTCGCCAGTATGCCAATGGAGGCCGTGAAGAAATAACCTTGTAATTTGATATAATAAATGAAATAGCCCATCTCCACGATGCCGGCCAACAGGGCGGCCGGTACCAAGGCGGGAAGAAAACTCCATAAAGGGGAAAGCCGGAAGGCCGAGCGCATGACGAAGCAAATGCAGACCCAAACGGCTATGAGAAGGGCTGTTCCGACAGCCGGGTAATAAAAAAACTGCGTGAGGAAACAGGCTGCCCATTGCAATGTGCCGCCCGGATATGCCGAGAGCGTATGATAGAAAGTACTGTCCGGCAAGAAGAGGTTGAGTTCTTGTATCCGGAAAAGTGTTTCTTTCTCATAAGTGTATAGGCAAAAGCCGAGAATGACAGGAAAGACGATGCCATAGAACCATGGCATCCCTTTCTCCACGTAACGCCGGAACCGCATGTCCGCCTTGCCGGACGGGGCGTAGGCTTCGGGATTGAACGGTTGTGAAAAGTCGGTATTCATGATATTTAAGTTATTTTTTCCACAAAGGATTAGGTTTTCCTCTTCAAAGTTAATAAATCTTGTGCGAACACGTAATATTTTAGCAAAAAACTTTGCATTTTAGAGAGAAAAAAGAACAAAAAACGTATCTTTGTATGTAGTTTCTAAATGATTAACTAACCGCGTCTGTGACGCAATAAAACAAATGTACCATGTTTAGACAATTGATGTTTTCTTGTGCTTGTCTGGCCGTTCTTTCGGCTGAGGCGCAAAAAGACAAACCTTGGTGGTTGGACCCCGAGGTGAACGAAGTAAACACCATGGCTCCGCGTGCGGCGTTTTTCGCATACGAGACAGAGAATCTGGCAAAGGCAGACCAGAAAGCCCGGTCGGAACGTTATCTGTCATTGGAAGGCAAGTGGAAATTCAATTTTTCCAAGGACCACGACAAGGCCCCTCGCGACTTCTATTCCCTGAAGTACGACGATTCGCAATGGACGGACTTTCCCGTGCCCGGCATCCTGGAGTTGAATGGTTACGGAGATGCCATTTACAGCAACAATGGTTATCCATGGAGAACACAATTCAGACCCGAACCGCCTTTCGTGGAAGAGCGTAACAATTATACGGGGTCGTACCGTAAGATGGTGACCGTGCCTGCCGATTGGAAAGGTGAGCGGATTTACCTGCACGTGGGTTCGGCTACGTCCAACCTGATGGTATGGGTGAACGGCAAATTCGTGGGATACAGCGAAGACAGCAAGGTGTCGGCGGAATTCGACCTGACGAAGTATCTCACGCCGGGCAAGGAGAACCTGATTGCCATGCAGGTGATGCGTTGGTGCGACGGTTCGTACCTTGAAGACCAGGATTTCTGGCGTTTTACGGGAATAGCCCGTGAAGTATATCTCTATGCACGTCCTCAGGCCCACATCGCCGACTTGTTCATTACGCCCGATTTGGTGAACAATTATCAGGACGGAACGTTGGAGGTGAAACTGAACGCCGTGGGAGCCAAGGGTGAGACCGTGATGTTCTCCCTGAAAGACAAGGAAGGAAAAGAAGTGGCTGCACAGACGGCTAAAGTCGGAGGAAACGGTGAAGTAAAAGTAAACTTCGATATCAAAAATCCTTTGAAGTGGACTGCCGAGACGCCGAACCTCTATACTTTATATACTACCTTGATGGACGGCAAGCAGGTGGCCGAGGTTGTGCCGCAGCGCGTGGGATTCCGCAAGGTGGAAATCAAGAACGCCCAGGTGTTGGTAAACGGACAGCCGGTGTTGTTCAAGGGAGCCAACCGTCACGAACTCGACCCGGTGACGGGGTATGTGGTGTCGATGGACCGCATGCTGGAAGACATCCGCGTGATGAAAGAGCTGAACATCAATGCTGTGCGTACCTGTCATTATCCCAACGACCCGCGTTGGTATGAACTTTGCGACATATACGGCATCTACATGGTGGCCGAAGCCAATATCGAAAGCCACGGAATGGGCTACGGCGACAAGACGTTGGCCAAGGAGCCGACTTATGAGAAGGCACACTTGGAGCGCAACGAAAGCAATATCAAGATTTACAAGAACCATCCTTCCATCATCTTCTGGAGCGTGGGTAACGAAGCCGGTTACGGGCCTAACTTCGAGAAGGCGTATGACTTGGTGAAGGCGTACGACCCGAGCCGTCCGTGTCAGTATGAACAGGCCGGACAGAACGGCAAGACGGATATCTTCTGCCCGATGTATTACGATTACGGCGGCTGCGACAAGTACTCGCAGGGCGACAACCCGCGTCCGCTCATCCAGTGCGAGTATGCTCATGCCATGGGTAACTCCATGGGAGGATTCAAGGAATATTGGGACATGGTACGCAAGTATCCGAAGTACCAAGGCGGTTTCATCTGGGACTTTGTGGACCAGGGCCTGCGTGTGAAGAACAAACAGGGCAAGACGATATATGCTTACGGAGGCGACTTCGGCCGTTATCCCACCAGCGACCATAATTTCAACTGCAACGGTATCATCAATCCCGACCGCAAACCGAATCCTCATGCCAACGAAGTGCGTTACTACTATCAGAACATCTGGGCTACGGCCAAGGATTTGAAGGCTGGCGAGGTGGAAGTTTACAATGAGAACTTCTTCAAGTCGCTTGACGACGTGGAATTGCAGTGGACGTTGGAGTCGGAAGGAAAAGTATTGGCCAACGGGCGGAATGCGCTCGACATTCCCGCACAGCAGAAACGTGTGGTGAAACTGGATGGTTACAGTTTGCCTGCGGACGTGAAAGGCGAAGTGGTGCTGAACCTCGACTTCGTGCTGAAGAAGGCCGAACCGATGCTCGATGCCGGCTATGCCGTGGCACGCGAACAGTTCGTGGTGAATCCTTATACTTTCCCCACGATGGAAAGCGTATTGGCTGTCACTTCCGGCAAATATGACACCCGGAAAGTGGAAAAAGAAGAAAAGGTGGCATGGGTCACATTGTCGGCAGGAAACACTTCTGTCACTTTCAACCATTGGAACGGTTGGATTGACTACCTCGACGTGGACGGGAAACCGATGTTGGAAGAGGGCTATGCCATCACTCCCGATTTCTGGCGTGCGCCGACCGACAACGACTACGGGGCAGGCACACAACGCAAGTTGCATGCTTGGAAGAATCCTGAGATGAAGATGAAGTCGTTCAAGGTGGTGGAAAATGAAGGCAAGGCCGAGAAGGGCGTCGAAGTGGTATATGACATGCCGTCGGTAGAGGCTACGTTGACGATGACTTATACGTTGACTCCGGCAGGTGAACTGGTGGTCAACGAGGCTATGACGGTTAATAAGGATGCCAAGCACAAGCCGGAACTGATGCGCTACGGTATGCAGTTGGTTATGCCGAAAGCCTATAATATGCTGACCTATTACGGAAAGGGACCGGGCGAGAACTACATCGACCGTAACAACGGAGACCGTTTAGGGGTGTACGACGCGAAGGTGGCCGACCAGTATTGGGGCTATGTACGTCCGCAGGAAAGCGGAAACAAGACTGAGGTACGCTATTGGCAGGTGAAGGATGAGAACGGCAAGGGATTGGAGTTCTATTCTTTCGCCCCGATGGAATGCAGCACGTTGAACTATTTGGCTTCGGATTTGGATGACGGTTGGGACAAGAACGCCCACCAGAGCCATTCCGGCGACTTGACACCCCGTGATTTCAGCGTGGTCAAGTTGGCAGCGCGTCAGCGCGGATTGGCTTGCGTGAACAGTTGGGGAGCTATTCCGCTCGAACAGTACCGCATGCCTTATCAGGATTACAGCTTTACTTACGTAATCCGTCCGTTATGATGATACAATTTTCTATGTTTTAAATTTAGGTTAAATGTGAGGGGGTGTCTTCGTGAGAAGGTGCCCCTTTTTTTATGGGCAAGACGCAGAGGAGGGGGAAGGCTTCGTTCAAGATTTAAGGATTTTGGAAAGGCTTTTTCGTCGGGCTGAGATTTGAAAATCGTTTGCCGCAGAACGGAAAATCGTTCGCCTGAGATTGATTTTTTGTTTGGCGCAGAACGGAACGCCAATTTCTTCATACCTATAAATACTTGTTTCATAGCCTGTTGCGTTTTCTTTTGAAAGATATGGGTGTGTCGCTGTATGTCAATATAAATCTATGAAAACGATTCGCCCCCGAATGGCAGGATATGCCGTTCGGGGGCGAACTGTTGATACTGTGGCAAGGCCGTCTGATGCCTTGCGGAAGCCCTTGTGAGAGGTTATGGAACCATTACCTTGACGGAGTGGCTTCCGGCTTTTACCACATAAATACCTCTTGAAAGGCGTGCCGTACGGGGAACCTGTTGGCCGCTGATGGCGTAAATCCGGTAATTGTCCGTACCGTCTACGATAACATGGCCGTCACGTACGAAAACTTTGAACGGGGCGGATCCGATTGTACCTTTGATACCTGATTCACCTTCTTTGGGAGAACTTACGGCTATCCAGCCCATGATATCGCCATTGTTGGTGGCGTTGTCTATTTCCTTGATAGTTTCGTTGGTCTTGTCCTTTTGGCGGATGATTTTCACTCCTGTGGTGGCGGGCACGTCTTTGATGTCCGTATTGCTTTCGTCCGTCGTGTAGCTGCTGATTCTGTATACGGAGGCACAATCATAATTGTTGGTCTGGGGGCCAAACAGCATGATGGGGCTGAACAATCCTATGGCATTGCCCGTCTCGTCCACGAGATTGACTTCGCGGGCACGCCGGCCGTCCACCTTGTCCTCTGCATTGCGGCCCACAGTCAGAATCTTACCGTCGTCCATCTTGGCGGTTCCCGGAGTAGCTGCCACGTAGAAGATATCTTGTCCGGCAAAGGTGCTGGTCGTTTCGTCCACAGCGGCTTGTCGGGCCAGTTTGACAGCGAAGCCTTTGTTCGTGATGTCCCAAACCTTGACTACGTAGGGATATGCCTTGTAGCGTGACAACACGTTTGCAATGACTACCGGAGTTACACCTTCAGGAAACGGGGTGGCAAAACTGATCCACGTGGTGTCGTTCTTGATTTTGCTTGCGCTTTCTCCCACTTCCATTGTGATTTCACCGATTTGGTGGGCACCCTTGCGCAGTACCATGAAGTCTGTGGTTTCCGGTTCCGTGATGGTTTGTTCGTAGTCCCCTTCGTTCCAAGGGAAGGCCCAGAAGGAGAATTTGTCGCTCAGCACGCTGACCACTGTATTGACTGGTACGACCTTTGAATCGTTATAGGAAAGCAAGCCTGCAAAAACGGCCGGTTTTTCATCTTCACCGATGGCATCGAATTCCGTATTGAACTCCTGTGTATCGCTGATTTCCAAGGTGCCGTACTGGAAGCCCGGTTCGCCCTTGGCTGCCACCAACGAGAGCTGTACTTCGTCCGTAGAACGCACGTTCCCGTCCATGTCGAAGTTGCGCACCCGGTACGTGTAAGTCCCCCGTTTGAAATCTTCGGGGAAGACTTCGTTGTACGCATAGGAATTCTTGTCCGGAGCTTCGTATTTCTGCAAGGTTTGCCATTCGCCATCGTCCAAGCGCATTTCCAACAATGTGGAATCGGTGAAGCCCATGTTGTTCTTATACTCCCAATTGAGAGCCAACTTACGTGTGCGTTCGGTATATTCCAAAGTCAGTCCTGAGGGCGTGCTGTACACCACCTTGGGCACGAACTCGTAGGATTTTCTGTAACCCATACCCGAGTTCATTTCGCCATACCATTTACCCAAGATGGAAGGACCAGTACCATACTTGTAAAGTTTGGAGCAATCGGCTTCGCTGTTCCAATAGGCATAACGTTCCACATAGTCGAAACTGTTCCAGTTGGTAAGCACCTTGCTCATTACGTCGTAGTTCTTCTGTTGGTTCTCGATGGAAAACGAACGGTCTGTGGCGAAGATACCATTGTTGTTCCATGAAGCTCCCCAAACGAATTCCGACACCCAAATGGGGCGTTTGTATTTGTCATAATAACCCTTCAGTTGGTTGTTCAAGTTCCATTCAGGCCAATAGCAGTGCATGTCGAGAATATCGCAACGCCAACCGCGTTTGTCGATTTCTGTCATGAACTGTTCTAACCATGAGAGGCTTCCGTCGTGGGATGAAGGGGAACACAGGCGCATGCCGGTAGCCATAAGGTTTTCCCAGTTGTTGAGTACGGTCTCCACGCTTTGCGGATGGTCGTCGGCACTGTTGCCCGGTTCGTTGTTGGTCTGCATGTGGCAGGATTGGGTCACCTTTCCGCAGGTTGAGACAGAAGGCCAGTCTTCATAAATGTGATGGGGAACCCATTCGCAGTCCGGCTCGCGGCTTGCATTGCCCTGTCCCCAGTCATAGCACCATGTTACTTTGAGGGCGTTGACGATTTCTTCACTTGCATCGCTGGCGATACCTTTTTTCTGGAAATTATGCCACTTGAACACGCGATAGGAAGAAATCCTGTGGTCGAGCTCCATAGGTAGCTCGGCAAACTCCAAGTCTTCCTTATCGGCGACGAAACAGCGGCTGTAACCTTTACCGCCGGGATTATTGGAAAAAGTCACCATGTAGCCTCTCTTCAGTTTGAAGCTCCTGATTCGATTGTTGAGCTTGGCGGTCGAAAGGGTATTCATGTAGCCGTTGGAATTTTCCAGTCCGAAATCATTGACGGATTCCCCTCCGAAGTTGGGCTCGGAATAGACCGTCAGCGGTTTGATGTCTTTGCTGTAAGGAAAGATGATGGCGCCATGGGCATACATTTTCACTTGACAGTTCTCATCGTTGACCGCCGGCTCTCCGTTAATCTTAATGAAAGAAAGATAACTGAGGGCTTCGCTTGGACGCAGGTTTTCCAAAATCACGACGGCATGTTCCGTATTGGTGATATTGATACTGCCCGGCGTGGCGAACGGGGTTGTACCCGTCACGATGTAATCCACATCTTCGCTAAGGGTGACGGAAGATGTTACTTGTTCTATTTTCTGGGTCGTGTTTTCGGCAATAGCTGTCTGTCCCAACGCGAGAGCCAATGCAAAGGTTAATAGTTGCGTTTTCATTATTTACTATAGGTTTTATAATTTATGGGTTAGTTTCAATGGGGCGGATGGTTTGGGCCGCCTTCCGGTTACTTCGTGTTGGGAAACGCCTTTTGCAGCCGTTTCAGCTCTTTTTGGGTGATGGCGATGACCGTGCCATGGCGCGGAGTAAACGCTCCCTGAGTGGCTGTATCCTGCACGCGTTTGAACTTCATCAGGTCTTTGCTGGTGCAGAACTGGTAATGCCCGTTCATGTAGCAGTCGTACATCAGAACCCAGTCTCCTTCTATCCGTTGGAACACGCCGGAACCTTCCACCGCCTTGTCGGTATCTTCAAACGTACCGGGCAACAGTTCCCATTCTGCCGGATTGTGCAAGTCTTTGGCCAGATATTGGCGTATGCCTTTTTTCTGTTCGCCTTCGGTTTTGAAAAAGATGTGATAAGTTCCATTGTCGTCTTGCACGATATCCGTGTCGATGGACGGTTTCTTGTAGTCGAACAGGACTTTGGGCTCTCCTTCAAGGTCGCTGAAATCTTCATTGGCGTATGCCCAAAAGACCTTGTCGTAGGGGCACTGTCCGTCGTCGGTCAGGATAGAAAAGTACACCATGTATTTTTTTGCCTTCTTGTCGTAGATGGTTTGCGGCGCCCATACGCGGATGACGTTGGCGAACATCGTGTTGGCATATTTTTCAGGGAAGTTTACCGTGTGGTGCGTCCAATTGACCATGTCTTTGCTGCGCATCAGTACGATGCCCCGGTTGGAGGTCCATCCTTGACTGGAACGCATGTCGGTGACTACCATGTAGAAGTAACCGTCTTCACCTCTTAAGATATGAGGATCGCGTACCCCCTTTTTTAAAGAAATCGTGTCGGAGGAAATGATGGGCTTGCCGTCGTTCAACGGAGTATAGCTGAACCCGTCCGTGCTGATGGCATAACAGATTTGTTCCTGTTCGGGAGCGTTACCTGTGAAATAGGTAAAAAGGTAAGCTACTTTCTTTTTGGCTTGGAGGGTTGTGGTGCTTGCGAATGTACCGGCACACACAAGGCAAATGCCTAACACTGTCTTTAGGTTTTTTCTCATGTTGAATATGAATAGGTTAATAAACAGTCAAATGTACGAAAATAGCTTTATTTGTGTGCGCAAACCGACTCCTTATTAACTAAGATTAACGACCCTTGCGCTTTTCCCGAAGCGTTTCCGCGATGGCCCAGTGGATAGCAGCTTCTTCTTCCTTGCCACAGCGCGACAGGGCATCGCCAAACAGTTCGTGAGCTTTGGCGTGTTCGGGCTTAAGGGATACGGCTTTGTCGAAATCGGCGACAGCCTGTTCTGTACGTCCGCAAAGCAAGTGGTTCTTCCCCCGGTTGTAGTGTACTTTGAAATTGGCTGTGCTGAGTTCGGCGGCGCGGTTGAAGCATTGGAGTGCATCTTCGTATTCCCCGTGGTCTTGCAGCGTGACGCCTTTGCGTATCCATGCGTCTACGTATGAAGGGTCGAGCGACAGGGCCTTATCGTAATTGGCCAGGGCGGCACGCAGGTTATGGGCCTGAAGGATGGAAGCGTTGCCCAGTTCGTAATATTCATGGGCGTACTGCTGCATCTGTTTGCGTTGGGCTGCCATTTGTCGTTTCAACTCTTCGTTCTCGCGTTTAAGTCGGCTGATGATATTGAGTTTGCTGCAAATGAACCGTTTGATGGCCGGTTTTTCGATGTCGTATCTGCTGTGTATGGCTATGAAGAAGTGATCGAGGCTTTCACGGAAGTCATCGCGGTCGAATGCCTGTACGGCGGCTTGGTATTCGATGTCGGCTTTGGCTTTCTTCATGGCTTGCTCGATAGCCTTTTCGTCATTGAATTGTTGGGCGAACCGGATGATTTCGGGTTTGACGAAAATATCCGAACGGGATATTTCCTTCTTCAGACATATACCTTCCAATGAAGTGCAGCGGCTCAAGGCTACATATACCTGTCCTCCGGCGAAGACGCCACCGGTGAAGTCGATGGTCACTTTACGGAAAGTCAGTCCCTGGCTTTTATGGATGGTGATGGCCCAAGCCAATCGCAGGGGGAACTGCCGGAAGATGCCGAGTTCTTCCTCTTCTATCTTTTTTTCTTGCTCGTTGTAGGTGTAGCGCATGTTGCTCCACACTTCGCGGGTGACTTCCATTTCGGTTCCGTCTTCCATGACGACGTAGATATGGCCGTTCTTTTCGTCTATGGCCGAAACGGTACCCAGAGTTCCGTTTACCCAACGTTTGTCTTGGTCGTTTTTGACGAAAATGACTTGTGCGCCGGGTTTGAGTTCCAGTTCCATCAGCGTGGGGAGCGAACTTTCCGGGAACTCGCCTTGTATTTCGCCTTTAAAGAGTGTGCTTTCGGTGTCTATTTCGGATAGTTTCCGGCGGTTGATGAAATCTACATTATCCCTTCGGGTGGCCAGGGTAATATTCAGTCCATGGCTCAACTTGTCGTCGTTCGTCCGGTTCAGGCGGCTGTTGAGCAGTTGCAGGTCGGCACTTCCGGCCTGATTGGTACGGATATGGTCGAGCACGGCGATGAAGGCGGCATCTTGCTGGCGGTACACTTTCTTCAGTTCTATGGAGACGAGGCGCATTTCCTGGAATACTTTGGCCGAGAAGAAATAAGGCGTAGGGTAGTAACGGTTCAGGATTTCTCGTTCGTCCGCTTTGACAACCGGTTCCAGTTGGAATATATCTCCGACAAGCAATAACTGCTTTCCGCCGAACGGTTCGCGCAGGTTGCGGCTGTAGAGGCGCAGGATGCGGTCGATGAAGTCAATGATGTCCGCCCGTACCATTGAGATTTCATCGATAATGATCAGTTCTGTTTCACGCACCAGCTTTTGATGGGCGGAATTGTATTTCAGGAACTCTTTCAGTTTGCGGAAGCTGAACCGAGGGTCGTCGGGCAGGAGCGGGTGGAAAGGGAGCTTGAAAAAGCTGTGCAGGGTGCTGCCCCCGGCATTGATGGCTGCGATGCCGGTCGGTGCCAATACCACGTGCTTCTTCCGTGTGTGGCTACAGATATACTTCAGTAAGGTGGATTTACCCGTACCGGCTTTGCCTGTGAGGAAAACCGAGTTACGGGTAAACTGTATGAGTTTCAGTGTGCTTTGGAACTCCGGGTTCTGAAGGTCTATTTCAATGTCTTCTTTCAAATCTTTGGGGCTATGATGTCAAGGTGCCGTGTGTGAGGCTTGCGGATGGTTACCGCTTCCCTCGCTTGCCGTTGTTTCTGTTTTCGCCTCGGGCTGTTTTTCCGGTGAGGCGTTACCGCGTTGCAAAGAGTCCCCCGGAAGGGCTATACCCAATGAATCTGTGGGTGCCGTAAGCGAATCCGGTTCTTGTGGCGCATAATAGCTTTCGCATGTGTACGTGGTGGGGTCGATGTCTTCGAGCGGTTTTTTCGGGAATTTGGCACGGTATTGGGCGAAGCGGTCGTCCAACAGGACTTTCTGGATGAAGTTGCCGAATATGGGTAAGGCCGTCCGGCTGCCTTGTCCTAAGGCTCCGGTGCGGAAGTGTATGCTCCGGTATTCTCCTCCGACCCATCCGCCGGCGACTAACTTGGGCGTTACGCCCACGAACCAGGCATCGGAATGGTTGTTGGATGTACCGGTTTTGCCTCCGAAGTCGGTGTATTTCAGTACAGGATGGATGTAGCTCCACAGGGCTGCCGTGGTTCCGCCCGGCTCAGTCAGGCCTCCCCGTAAAAGCCGTTGCATGAAGAATGCGGAACGGTATGGAATAGCCTGCTGCTCTTCCGGTTCTGCCGCATAGATGATATTGCCGTCGCGGTCGAGAATTTTAGTAATCAGGATGGGCGGATTCATCTTGCCGTCGTCAATGACCGTGCAGTAGCCGTTGACCAGTTCTAACAGATTGACATCGGAGGAACCTAAGCTCAGCGACGGAGTTTCGTGCAGCGGCGACTCGATCCCCATGGCATGTGCGGTCTGTGCAACGTTGTGGATGCCCAGTTCATAACCTAACTTGACTGCCACACTATTGATACTCTGTGCGAAAGCCGATTTAAGTGGCATCGCCGCTCCCGAGAAGGTGCCGTTGGCATTATGGGGTGTCCATTTGGTAGGTTTGCCGTCTACGGTGTCCGGGTACTGTTGCCATTCGTCGATCCGGGTGTCGCAGGGGGTCAGTCCTTGGTTCATCGCTTCTGCATATACAAAGAGTTTGAAGGTTGAACCGGGTTGGCGCATGGCGGTGACTTTGTCGTATTTCCACGATCCGAAGTCGATGTCGCCCACCCATGCCTTGACATGGCGGCTGTCCGGTTCTATGGCTACGAAACCGCAATGTAGGAATTTGACCATATAACGGATGGAGTCCATGGTGCTCATCTCTTCTTCTTTCAGACCGTCGTAACTGAACACCTTGACCTTGTGGGGCAGATTCAGATAGTAAGTGATGGAGTCCGGCTGGTCGGGGAAACGGGTTTCGAGATATTTGTATGCTGTCGTTTTTTTAGCTAAGTCCTCGATAAAGTTCGGAATCTCCTGGTGTCTTTCGTCTTGCCACGGGTTTGTGTTGCCCCAATGTTGCTTGAAACGTTGCTGGAGGACTTCCATTTGTTGGATGGCAGCCTCTTCCGCATATTTTTGCATACGGGTATCCAGCGTGGTGTATATCTTCAGCCCGTCGGCATAGAGGTCCGGTTTGTTTTCTTCGTCTACGCCGGCTATCGCTCCTTTCTCGCACAGCATGTCGATGTACTCCGGCAAGACGGCACGGAAGTAGGGGGCGATGCCGTCGTAGCTGCTTTCTTCCTTTCGTGGATTTACAATCATGGGAAGTGCCATGAGAGAATCGAGTTGTGCACGAGTGGCCTTGTGACCGTGAATGACCAGATGACCGTGGTCGTATAGGTTCGTCAGCACCACGTTGCGCCGTTTGGTACTGTTCTTGGGATTGAGCTTCGGGTTGTAGCTGGATGTCGCTTTCAGCAAGCCTACCAATGTGGCAGCTTGTTCGTAGGTCAACTGGTCGGGAGTCGTGTTGAAGTAGGTGCGGCATGCTGTCTTGATGCCGAATGAATTACTGCCGAAGTCCACGGTGTTGAAATACATGGTGAGTATTTCTTCTTTACTGAATATCATCTCCAACTTAACGGCTACAATCCATTCTTTGGCTTTCATGACCAGGATTTTCACCCCAGGAATTTTGCCGAGCAGTCCGGTAGAGTATTGTGTACGCACTCGGAACAGGTTTTTGGCCAGTTGTTGGGTGATGGTACTGGCACCACGGGCACGTCCGCTTGCGATGTCTTTTATCGCTGCAAAAAGTCCTTGAAAATCTATGCCATGGTGGCGGTAAAAACGTTCGTCTTCAGTATCGATGAGGGTCTGGATGATAATGGGAGAGATATCCTCGTACTCGACCGGCGTACGGTTTTCGCTGAAAAAACGACCGATAAGTACACTGTCGGCACTGTATATCTCGGAAGCTTCGCTGGTGACCGGATGTTCAATGTCTTTGAATCCGGGTGATTTCCCAAACAGATAGAGAAAGTTGAGGTCAACGGCAATAAGAAGTAAAATAACCGATAGGACGCAAGTGATAATCCATACTACGGTTTTCTTGTACCAAGGGCCTCGATAGAGGTTGGTGAATCCCCTTCCGGCCTTTTTCAACCAATGGCTTGTCTTTTGAAGAATGCGACTCATGTGATTTGACTTATGTAGGTTGAATGATGTTTAATAGGAGCAAATTTAGAAAAAGTTTATGGCATAATCTCTTTTTCTATGAGTTTTTTTATAGCTTCCGTTTCATCCGGATGAAACCAATGAATGCTTTCGTCGCGGCGAAACCATGTCATTTGCTTACGTGAGTAAATACGGGTGTTTTGTTTGATTTTCTCCACAGCCGTCTCTAAAGTCCAGGAACCGTCTATGTATTTGAATATTTCCTTATATCCTACGGTATTGAGGGCGTTGGTATGCCTGTAGGCGATGACTTTTCGTGCCTCTTCCACCAGTCCGTCTGTTATCATTTGGTCCACGCGCCGGTTGATACGCTCGTATAGTTCTTCCCGTTCTCGTCTTAATCCGATTTTAAGGATGTCGAACGGACGTGCCTTGGGTTGGCTGGTGCGGAAGCTTGAATAAGGTTTTCCTGTCATGTAGCATATCTCCAATGCGTGAATGACACGTTTGGGATTTTTGTGGTCTACGAGGTTGTAGTATTCCGGGTCGAGCAGTTTCAGCTCTTTGCAAAGTTGTTCCAGTCCCACTTCTTCGTATCTTTCCCACATAAGGCGGCGGGTTTCTTCATCTACGGTAGGAATGTCGTCGATACCCTTGCAAACCGCGTCGATGTACATCATGCTTCCGCCTGTCAGTAAGGCGTATGGATGTTGGGAGTAGAGGTCGTCCAATAAACGAAGTACGTCTGTTTCGTATTGTGCTGCACTATAATAGTCCGTTAGTCCGAGTGTGCCGACGAAATAATGTCTGACACGCTGTTGTTGAGCTTCGGTGGGTGCAGCGGTTCCGATAGGCAGGTCACGGAATAGTTGCCGTGAATCCGCGTTGATAATAGGAGTATGAAGAAACTCAGCCAACGAAAGGCTGAGCTCTGTTTTTCCCACTCCCGTAGGTCCTATCAATACGACAAGTCGGGGCTTCATGAATCAATGATAAGGGTTGCCTTCGCTGATTTCGAATCCTTCTGGGTCGAATTCTTCCGTGTCGAAACTTTCGCTTCCGTAGAAATCTTCATTTAAATCTTCCGAGGGTTTGGTGGTCTCCTTATTCAGAAACTCTTCCAAATCCATGGATTGTTGCGGAGCTTCGCCATGGCTTCGGCTGCATACCGGCTGTTCCTGCGTCTTTCCGAAACTGATTTCTGTCAGCTCAATGAAAAACATGCGGTTGTCCAACGGGTCGAAAACATAGACCATGCGTTGTTTCTCGTCTTCCAATAGCTCGTTGAGCCGTGTCTTTTTCATCAAATACAGGTCTTCGTCCGAGCGGCTTGTGCCCATGTCTTCCAACAGAATCTCCTGTTCTTGTTCCCACTCTTGGTTACAGATGAAAAAAGAAGTAGGCACATTATCTGCATAGTGGCACGAAGACAATATGGCCTGATGCAGGTCGTAAAAGGTGGCCTCGGCATCTATTTTGATTTCTCTGATAAAATCTTCTACTTCATTAGAGATAATGGTAAAACGGTATACCATGACTTTTTATGATATTTAGTGGACAAATCCTCTTTTGGAGTTTTCGATGAACTCGATGATATAGTTTATTTCCGGACTGGCAGGCACTTCTTCCCGTACTTTCTGTAAGGCTTCGTTCAAAGGTACGCCTCCTTGGTAAATAATACGGTAGGTATTATGTATGTTTTCTATCAGTTCGTTGCTGAAGCCTCTCCGTCGTAATCCGACAAGATTCAGACCGCAATAGGCAACCGGCTCGCGTGCACATATAGTATAAGGTGGAATGTCTTGGCTGAAACGTGTACCTCCGCCTACCATCGTATATCCGCCTACGCGACAGAATTGGTGCATCAGAACGTTGGCACTGATGATGGCGTGGTCATCGATGATGATTTCACCGGCCAGTTTGGTACCGTTGCCGATGATACAATCGTTTCCTACAAAAGCATCATGGGCTACATGTACGCTTTCCATCAGCAAATTACCACTGCCTACGCAGGTTTTGCCTTTTGCCGCCGTACCACGGTTGATTGTTACGTTCTCACGGATTTTGTTGTTATCGCCGACTTCGGCTGTGGTGTCTTCTCCCCGGAATTTCAAATCTTGAGGCACGGCACTGATAACAGCCCCCGGAAAAATGACATTGCCGTTGCCGATACGTGCTCCGTATAGTACGCTTACACTGTTCATCAACACGTTATTGTCGCCTATTTCCACGTTTTTGTCAATGAAACAAAACGGGCCGATTTCGCAGTTCTCACCGATTTTAGCTTCCGGATCTATGAAAGCCAAAGGACTTATTTTGCTCATAAATTCTATCTTACTTGTTTTTTACGATTTGTGCAGTAAATGTAGCTTCGGTCACGATGCTTTCTCCCACAAACACATAACCGCGCATGGACGAGATGCCATGACGTACCGGTGCCAACAGTTCTACTTTGAAAAGGAGGGTGTCTCCCGGAACCACTTTTTGGCGGAATTTCACTTGGTCTATGCGTAAGAAGTAGGTGCTCCAACGTTCCGGTTCATCTACGGAATTCAACACTAAAAGACCGCCTGCTTGAGCCATGGCTTCGATTTGCAGCACACCGGGCATGACCGGTTCCTGTGGGAAATGTCCGGTAAAGAACGGTTCGTTACTTGTTACGTTTTTAACGGCTACGATGGTCGTAGGCCCGAGTTCTATGACCTTATCCACAAGTTGCATGGGATAACGGTGGGGGAGAAGCTCGCGGATACGATTGACATCCATTACCGGCGGTTCGTTACAGTCGTAGCCTGGAGCTTGTATTTCGTGTGCCCGAATTTCTTTACGGATCAGGCGGGCAAACTTATTATTGATAGTATGTCCGGGACGGGTAGCGATGATACGCCCTTTGATGGGCTTGCCGATCAGTGCCATGTCGCCGATAATATCGAGCAGTTTGTGGCGTGCCGGTTCATTTTCCCATACCAGAGGTTTGTGGTTCAAATATCCTTTTTCTGTGGCATCGTGATGGGGAACTCCGATACTGTCAGCCAACTTGTCCAGTTTCTCTTGGGACATCTCATTCTCATAAATCACGATCGCGTTGTCCAAGTCTCCGCCTTTGATAAGACCGGCAGCCATCAGTTGTTCTACTTCACGAACAAAAACGAAAGTACGGCTCGGGGCGATTTCAGATTCGAAATTCTCCATGTTGTCCAAAGTGGCAAATTGGCTGGAAAGAACTTTGGAATTGAATGAAATCATCGCCGTGATGCTGAACTGCTCATCCGGTAGGATTGTAATGCAAGAACCGGTTTCCTCGTCTTTGACTTCCAACTTTTTACGGATGATATAATAGTCTTTGACTGCGTTCTGTTCGGCTATGCCTACACGTTTGATGTTCTCCACGTAAATTTCCGCGCTTCCGTCCAGAATAGGAACTTCAGGGCCGTTGACTTGCAAAAGGCAGTTGTCCACTCCCATGGCGTATAAAGCAGCTAAGGCATGTTCTACTGTACTGCAACGGGCTTCTCCTCGTCCCAAGACGGTGCCGCGTGTGGTTTCTACCACATTTTCGGCTACGGCGTCAATAATGGGACGCCCGTCCAGGTCGATTCGTTGTATTTTATATCCGTGGTTTTCGGGAGCAGGATTGAATGTAACGGTCAGATTCAGACCTGTATGCAATCCTTTGCCGCACAAAGAAAAACTTCCTTGCAATGTTTTCTGTTTCAGCATAGCTCTTTATTTCTTCTTATTCAGTATTTCTTTTAAATCTTCTATTTCTTTTTTCAAATGGTTCACATCCGCATATATCTCAGGTAGTTTTTTGTACACTACACTTGAACGTGCAAAATTTTTAGCTTCGATGGCAGGAGAACCTTGTACGGTAATGTGCCCCTTGCGTATGCTTCCGGCAATACCGGCTTGAGCACCGGACCTGACTTCATCACCGATGACCGCATGTCCTGCAATACCCACTTGCCCGCCGAACATACACCATTTCCCGATTTTAGTAGAACCGGCTACGCCTACCTGAGCGGACATCACCGTGTTTTCCCCGACTTCTACGTTATGGGCAATTTGGACCAGATTATCCAATTTGACTCCTCGGCGTACGAACGTAGATCCCATCGTAGAACGATCCACACAAGTATTGGCACCGATTTCCACGTCGTCTTCTATGGTTACGATACCGATTTGCGGAATTTTGTCGTAGCCGTTCTCGGTCGGTGCAAAACCGAAGCCGTCCGCACCGATTACGCAGCCTGCATGCAAAATGACGCGATTGCCGATTTTACAATCGTGATATACCGAAACGTTGGAATACAGTACACAGTCTTCGCCCACCGAAGCATTATCGTACACGGTGGTATGGGGATATATTTGTGTACCTTTACCGATATGCACGTTTTCACCGATATAAGCAAAAGGGGCGATGTAACAGTCTTCGTCGATTTGAGCCGTAGGTGCGATATATGCCAATGAATCAATGCCTTTTTTCTTGGGCTTGCTCATCTCATACAAAGCCAATAATTTGGCTACGGCCTCGTATGCATTGTCCACACGAATCAGCGTGGCTTGGGTTTCTTTTTCTAATTCAAGATTCCGGTCCACTAATACAATACTGGACTGTGTGTCATAGAGATAATGAGTGTATTTAGGATTGGACAGAAACGATATAGCTCCCGGTACACCTTCCTCTATTTTGGCAAAAGTATGTACCGATGCGTTTTCATTTCCCTCAACTGAACCCTGTATGAATTCTGCTATCTGCTTAGCGGTAAATTCCATGGTCTTTAGTTATTGTCATTACTAATTTTGCAAATTTCGCAAAAAAAATCGAATTACACTATATTTTGAGATAATAAAATAAACGGCAAGCCTGATTTAAGCTACCTTTCCCCGTAGTCAAGACGTGTAGGAAAGGGTGTGTAAATATGGATGGGGACTTATAAAAGTCAGCCGTCCGGATTTGGATTCCCAGACGGCTGTCAAATATAAAACATGGTTGCTCAGTGCTTATAGCTTTTTTAATTGCACTGCCATTTGTTGTTGCACTTCACGTGCCTTTTCACCGGCTACGACAGCGAAGCTTTCTGTGGAATCGGCATAAATGATGGCCCGGCTGCTGTTGACTATCAAGCCGCAAGTGCTGTTCATGCCATATTGGCAGACTTCTTCCAATGAGCCTCCTTGTGCACCGATGCCCGGTACGAGCAGGAAGTGGTTGGGGACGATTTTGCGGATGTCTTCAAACATGTGTCCTTGGGTGGCACCCACTACATACATCATGTTCTGGTCGTTGCCCCATTCCTGACTTTTCCGCAGGACCTTTTCAAACAGACGTTCGCCCTCTGTGTCGGTGGTCAACTGGAAGTCATGCGAGCCTTTGTTACTGGTCAGAGCCAGAAGGATGACCCATTTGTTTTCATAACCTAAGAACGGGGTTACGCTGTCTTCGCCCATATAGGGAGCTACTGTCAGGGCATCGAGTTGCATTTCCTCAAAGAAAGTACGGGCGTACATCGCCGAGGTATTACCGATATCTCCCCGTTTGGCATCCGCGATGATGAACTGGTCGGAGTAGTTCTTGTTCAGGTATTGGATCGTCTTTTCAAATGCGAGCCAGCCTTTTACGCCCATGCTTTCATAAAATGCCAGATTAGGCTTGTAAGCGATACAATAAGGTGCGGTAGCGTCGATGATGGCTTTGTTGAAGGCGAAAACGGGGTCTTCTTCCTTTAGCAGGTGCGAGGGGATTTTCTGAATGTCAGTGTCCAATCCCACACACAGAAAAGATTCTTTCCGCTTGATGTTCTCAAAAAGCTCTTGTTTGTTCATGTCGTATATGTTTTTTAGTTCGTTTTCTTTTGAATAAAATAATAACCGGAATAAGTAAAGTTCAGGTTCTTGTCTCCTGCATATCCGGATAGGGAGAAGTCGGTGAGGATAAAAAGATTGTCTTTTTGCCTGCCGATGAACTTTTGTGGAGGAATCGTATCCATGGCACTCCATTTCCGGATGTCGGACGGGTGGACGTATATTGTGTCTATCACTTGATGCCCGTCGGTAAGTTCTATGGGCATGACTTCTCCTTTCCAATATTTGCAAGGGATGGAGTCTTCGCTCTTATGATATGCGACCAGTTCCGAATATCCGGTGTCTAATTCCATTTTGACAGAAGATGGCGATGACGCCTCAAAATGGAGGTATGTCCCTTTTGCAATGATTTCCGTACCATTTTTCTTTTGACTGAAATGCACTTCGGAGTTTTCTTTAATACATTTCTCCGCTCCCCAATAATTGATGTCGGGAGCGACAAGACGATGAATTTCTTTGTCTTTGAAAGTATAATCCAGTATTTTGAGACGGCTGTTAGTAAGTCGGGCTGTTTCTCGCGGAAGCGATGCCAGCCAGTCCAGATATTGCTCTTCGTCCATGGGGAGTCCCCCTTTATATGATGTTTGGATTTGGATTGATAAGGCTTGGAACATGTAACGGTGGGTGAGTCGGGCATAATTTACCGGAAGTACGGATGTGAGCAGAAAGATGCCGGCAAACGACACGGCAATCCATTGAATGCGCCGTGCCCGTAGAACGAATAAGCCGATGCAGACTATGTAAAACCAGATGTTCAGAGTCAGAAGGTACAGGCGGTTGAGCGTGATGCCGTAATCGTTGAATCGTCTGGCAATGCCGATAGTCATCAGTACTAACAGGGGCAGGATGGCGATGGGCAACCCACGCGCCACACGTTGCTCGAAACGTGAAAGTCCTTGGCGGAGAGAAGGGTACATGCAGAATTCTACTCCGATGCAACCCGCAGTCAGTGCGATGACTAACCAGGAAACCCATCCGTCCGGTAATTGCCATTGGACGAGAATCTTCAATGCGTAGACATAAAGTACCAATAAGTAACATCCCAATAACGGAAGGAACAGATAGCGGATCACTTTGCTGAGGAATGCAGAAGTATGACCGGTACGGTCGTGTTTGGCTTCTCCGGCCGGGATTTGCCCTAAAAACAGCAATGAGGGTAAGGTCAGGCAAAACACAATGAGCCATGTGGTATAGAAGTTACCATTTACTTCCAGGCCGAATAAACCGGAGAAGGATGCTGTCAGCAGGCAGAGGCCGCCGCACATGATACCGCCGATTATCCATGAGGTAACGGCATGAGATACCAGTTGCAGGGTGAAATTCCATGAGGCGATATCGTCTTTTTCACGGAAAAAAGGAAGTGTGAAGATACTTAACCCCAAAGCCGTCAGGGCGGAACCGTGGGCAAGCCCTGTTTCCAAGAAAGGAAAGTCTTCCGGCAATAGGTATAAGTATCCGGCGTCCGCTAACAGGAGCAAATGGAGTAGCGCGTTGGCGATGTATACGATACGTTTACGTTTCACTTCCTCTCCCCATAAGCGAAGGGAGAGAGAGAGCAAACTTCCTACAGTCAGATAATAATTAATGGTGAAAGTCTGACGTTCCGTGAACAATTCGTCTTTCCCCCAGCATACTATTAATAAGAAAACAGCGAGCGATACTGTAAAGCCGACCGTGACCGGAAAACGTTTCAAGCATTGCTCGACGCTTTTTATGATAATCTGCCGGGTGAAAAACTTTTTCATGTTCTTTACCGTTTAGAGTTCGCTTTCTTTCATCCGTTCGGCATTTTCCGCCACGGTCAGTTGGTCGATGCAGTCTTGTATGTTGCCGTCCATGAACGAAGGCAGGTTCTGCATGTTATAGCCGATGCGGTGGTCGGTGATACGGCTTTGCGGATAGTTGTACGTACGGATTTTGGCCGAACGGTCACCGGTGGACACCATTGTCTTCCTGCGGTTGGCAATGTCGTCGATATATTTCTGGTGTTCTTTGTCGTAGATGAACGTGCGCAGGCGTGCCAAAGCTCTTTCCTTGTTCTTGGGTTGGTCACGCGTTTCAGTACATTCTATCAGGATTTCCTCGGTCTCTCCCGTATTGGGGTTTTTCCACAGATAACGTGCACGTACGCCGGATTCCACCTTGTTCACGTTCTGTCCGCCTGCGCCGCTGGAGCGGAAAGTGTCCCATTTGATTTCGCCTTCGTTGATTTCCACGTCGAATTCTTGGGCTTCGGGCAGTACGGCCACCGTTGCGGCCGAGGTATGTACGCGGCCTTGTGTTTCCGTTGCCGGTACGCGTTGTACGCGATGTACGCCCGATTCGTATTTCAGCGTGCCGTATACCTTTTCTCCCGTTACGCTGAAGATGATTTCTTTAAAGCCGCCCGCAGCTCCTTCCGTAAAACTGGAGATGGCTATCTTCCAACCTTTCATTTCGCAATATTTGGTGTACATGCGGAACAAATCGCCTGCGAACAGTGCAGCTTCGTCTCCTCCCGTTCCTCCCCGTATTTCCATAATGACGTTTTTGTCGTCTTCCGGGTCGGCCGGGACGAGGAGCAACTTGATGCGTTCCTCCATTTCGGGGATATGTTTTTCAGCGGCCGCCATTTCTTCGCGCGCCATCTCCTTCATTTCCGGGTCGTCTTCGGTGGTCAGTATATCCTTGGCGTCTTGCAACGTTTGCAGGCTGTCCATATATTCTTTGCGGGCTTTCATGATATCGCCCAAGTCCTTATATTCTTTAGTCAGCTTTACGTAGCGTTTTTGGTCGCTGATTACATTCGGGTCGGTAATCAAAGTGCCCACCTCCTCGTAGCGGCTTACCAGCCCCTCCAATTTGTCTAATATAGAATTGTTTTCTGCCATAATATCAAGTTTCCGGCTGCAAAGATACGGAGAAAAAATGAAAGGACGTAAAAGGCCGCGACAATATAATAGGAGGACGAAGCCGAAAAGGATTTTATAACGAATTGATTTCTTCCGTGCTCAAGCCGGTGATGTCGGCAATATCGTCGATGGGGTATCCTTTGGTTTTCATGCGTCGTGCATTCTTAAGGCGTTCATTCATTTCCCCTTCGTTTTTACCTTGTTCGATACCTTTGGCTATTCCTTTGGCCATTCCTTGTTCTATTCCTTTAACCATTCCTTGCCGCATTCCCAGTTCCAATCCTTCTTGCTTGGCGAAGTCGAGCACGGCAAGGTGGTCGCGGTACACTTTGATGCTTTCGTCATATTTCATGCGATCCTCTTTGCTGAGCGAGGCGATGTCTACGATTTGTTCCAGTTTTTCAAACACCGATTTACGGGCTTTGAATGGGAGTCTTTGAAATGTTTCCATATTTTTCAGTACATAAATCCAACGTTCAAAATCAGTTTGGCATTCATCTTCTTCCTTGGTGAAGCAGGGAAGCTGCAGGAAAATGAAACGGAGCTTGTCGGAGAACACTTCGTTTGTGTCCCGGTCGGACAAGACGATGTCCGTGCGGAATTTGCCGGGTGAGTGGGACAGGTGGAAATTCATGAAGAAGATGCCATACACGGCTTTCAGGTTGAATTTCCATTCGGCACCCCGTTCCCCTTGCCGGGCGATGGCCCGCGAGAGGTAGTACAAAGCCCGTTCACGGAAAAAGGTCTGTTCACGGTTTTGCATTTCCACGATGAACTGTTCACCGTCCTCATTCGTACAATATATGTCATAGATGACACCCCGGTCGCCGGAAAAGTCCGGCAACAGCTCTTTGTCCAAGAATGTGATGTCCGTTATCCGCTTTTCTCCTACTAACAAGTCGTTCAAGAAGTCTATCAACAATTCTTTGTGGATGGCTTGCCCGAAGATGCGCTTAAAACCGACATCGGTAAAAGGATTGATGAATCTTGCCATATTTCTCGCTTTTGACAGTAATCAAGGCAAAGTTACAAAAAAGAATTGAAAACCAAGGGGATGTTGGTCTTTTTGTGAAGGTGTGAAGGGGAATGTTCCACTTTGTCAATTTGACAATTCCGGATGTGCATGGCTGCGTTTTTTGTCCGTGTCGTGGCGGTAGGGGAGAAATGCGGGATTCTCGCGAAGTCCATGTCGGACAAAATGTAATGTGGAGAAGCTTTCCGGCTTTCTTCCTGTCGGCCAAACGGTATTTTCCGCGCATGGCTTTTGGGACGGAGTAAGCGTGAGGAGGGTGGAAGTGTACGGAATGACAGCCGGATTTTGTCCGTCGGGAGTGTCCAAATAGATTTTCTGGTGCGGTTTTCAGGTGTTCGGATGGAGGATTTCAGTTCGTTTCCGGGACGTTTTGCGGAGAAAGTCGGCACGACATGCGGAGAAAAAAAGTGTTTCTTCTTGAGATTGAAAAATTATTCTCTTGAATGTGAAGCCCCGATAAGGGTACTTTGGCGTTAAAATCCCTATAAACCTTTAATTTGTATTAACGAAAACGGCTCCCGTTTGTGCTTTCTTTTAAAAACAGCCTTGCGAAAAATAAGAAAAAACTGACTTTATGATAGTTTTTGGACATGGAATAATGCTTTTTGTCAACGCCTTGGGTCGGAGGATAAAAAACGAGAGGGGGCAAACGCCCGCAGACCGGACTGCCCCCTCTCTTCCGAAACATGGGTTTATCGTAACATCAGTTTTTGTGTCTTGCGTCCGGCTTGCAGGATGTAGACGCCCCGGAGGCCGGAAGTGGAAATTTGCGTGTCGCCCGAGACTTCGCTCTGGTGGAGCAACGTGCCTTGCAGGTTGTAAAGGCGCAAGGTCGTGGCGGAGCGTATGCCTTCGATACGGATGACGCCGTCGGTCGCGTAGATGCGTACCTCTTCTGCCTCCACCGGAGCGATGTCGGTGTAGGGGGCTGCGGTGAGGGTTACGGTCTCGCGGATGCCGGAACCGTCTGTGGCTGCGGCTTCCACCGTCACTTGGCCGCCCGTGGCATTGTCTTTCAGGCTTACGGTGCCGTCTTGTGCGACGGTGGCCAACGTTTCACCCTCCACGACGCTCCATTGTACGCGTTTGAGCGTGGTGCTCATCGGCAGTACGACCGCTTGCAGGTGCAGTTGTGGTTGTTCTTGGTCTAATTTCAATTCTGCCTCTTGCGAAGTGATGACCACGCTCTGGGCCATGGTGACGTCAAAGGCATCGGCAGAGCAAACCACGTTGGACCGGTTGCGGGCATCATCCGCCGAAGCCCGTTTCTGTGGCACGTCGAAGCGTACGGCCAAGGCGTAATATGTGGCTTCGTCCGAAGTCCGCACATGGGTGTAACTCAGGGTATGGCCGGACACGGCGGCCAGTTCGGTGAGCCGGTCGGGCGACGGGCCGCTCAATATCACGTATTGCATCACGTCGCGTCCTTCGTATGGGGTCCAGCTCAGGTTGATGTCGTGCCCCATGGCGCGGTTCACCATCAGGTGGGCGTTGGCATGCACCGCGCTGCTCCGGCTCTCGCTGCCGTAGTTCGTGGCCATCGTGATGAAATAACGCTGTGAGAGCAAGGCCGGAGTAGAGGTCTCGTCCACATAGCTTCCGTCCGTCAGCGGGACTTCGCCCAACAGTTCGTAACGGTCACTCACGGCCGTCTCGCGGTAGATGCGTACCGTCCCCGGTTGCAGGGGAGCAGGCAGTTCCGTGGGGATGCTCCAACTGATACGGTTGCATCCGGTAGCCTCGTCGGTGCCTATTTGTCCGATGGCGGGCACAAAGCCGCAGCCTGTCACTTCCACCCGGGTGCTTTGGTATATTTCACCGAACACGTCATCGGTGGCTTTCACGTTCAGGTCGTAGGAACCGTCCCTTTCCGGGAAGATGAACGTGGCTTCGGCCTGTCCCTCTTCGTGGATGAATGCCACGCCTTCGTCGCGCAGGATTTCAAAGGCGACCTCGGACGAGAGCAAGTGTTCCGGCAGGGTGGCCTGTACGGGAGTGCCGGCCAGGACTTGTTGTGGCAGGTCGATGGCCATGCCCGGCAGGTCGAGGATTTCGATTTGCGCACGGCTCACGATGTCGTCCACGGTCAGGGTGACGGTCTTCAGTCCGGATGTGCTCCATGTGATGGTGTTCCCGTCTATCACGCCTCCGTTGGTGTCGATTTGCGGACTGCCCAAGATGGTGGTCTCGAACGGGATGGGCCAGCTTACGCGTCCTTTGCCCGGCAGGCTCAGGAGCGATACGGCCTGCGCCGTGTACTCGTAGACGGGCGAGAAGTCCGAGTGGGCGTTCCACGCGTCCACCGCCTGCACTTGTATTTCATACGTCTGTTCGGCTTCCAGGGCCGTGGTGGGGATGGTGAAGCGCGTGGCCGTGCGGTAATGCACATAGCCCGGTTCGCCCGTCTGTGCCTTGTTGTCGGTCAGGTTCAGGGGTGAGATGACATAAGCCCCTTCGCCCGATGCGCCTTTCTTCTTCACGCTCAGGTTGTAGCGCAGGCTGTGCGAGGGTGTTTCCTTGTCCGTAGCCCCGTCCCAATATATCGTCAGTCCGTCCGTCGTTTGGCTGGCGTAGACGTTTTGCGGCACGGTGGGCGCGGTGTTCTTGAACGAGGAACGGATGCGGAGGTTGGCATCGTAGTCGGGCGTGCCGTCGCCGTCCACGTCGAGATAAGGGCCGGCAGGCGATGCCGAACTGATATTACCGGGGATGAGTTCGAGTGAAGAACTGAAGCTTTCGATATTCTCCACGTAGGTCAGCTTCCTGTTTTTGTCTTGGAAAATGAGGCTGTCAGCATTGGTGCCCGATGCATATTCGGGTAGGCCGTCGTGGTTCAGGTCTACGGACGGTTTCCCCGGCAGGGCGATGCGTTCTACAAAACTGAATTCTGCATCACATAGATTGGCATAATATCGTTTTTCTTTGTAGTCCTCATAAATCAGGTCGGGACGCCCGTCCCCGTTCACGTCGGCGATGCCGACAAGTGTTAACGAACTGTTTTGTGCGGGCAGCTCGCGTGCCTCGAACTTCCATCCGCCTTGGTTCAGGTAGAGCCGTTGGCGATAGATGGGTGTGCCCCGGTCCCAACGGTATGCAGCCACGATGTCCAGATAACCGTCGCGATTGAAGTCGGCCACGGCGACAGGCTCGATATATTCCTCTCCTTCGAACAACCGTTTCTCTTCCCACGTGCCGTTTGCGGTGTTCTTGTACATCAGGGTTCCGCCCGCAAAATCCACCCGTCCGTCGTTGTCCATGTCGCCGATGGGCGTAAGGTAATCGTATTCTCCTATCGGATTGCTGGGCGTGTTGAGGCAAATCTCCCCTTCGTATGCGTGGAAATCCATGTTGCCGTCGTTCAGCAGGAATCTTTTTTGCTGGTTGTTCACTTTCAGGTAGTTGCCGTAGATGTCGGGCAGTCCGTCCCGGTTGAAGTCGACCACGTAGCCGCCGTGGCTGATGTTCAAGTCGGTGTTGAACGATTTCATCAGTTCCTTGAATGTGCCTTGCGTGTTGGTGTAGAACCTTTGGGTGAATCCTTCCGCCCATCCGTCTTGGTTGAGGTCGAACACGCTGCCGCTGTAGCCGTCTTCGCCGGTTTCCGTATGGAACGGGAGTACCCGTACGCCCTGCGTGAACGTGTGCCCGTTGAGCGAGAGGGTGACGTTTTTCTGTCCGTAGCTTTCGAACACGATGTCGGCCGACCCGTCTGTGTTTTGGCAGACGATGCGTCCATCGGGTTGCAGGTTATATTGGTAGTTCGCGCCTTCACGGGCGTAAATCGGTGCGATATGCAAGGTGTCCGCCGTGCTCAGTTCGTTGACCGAAGCCGTAAAGGCCGGGCTGACCAGATGGTTCTCGAACGAGGTCTCTTCGCTCCACGCGCTGCCGGTGCCGTTCGGGGCGATGGCCTGCACGGCGATGTGGTAAGTCCCTTCCGGCCATGTCCCGGCATTGAGCATCATGTAGGTGGCAGTGCCGGCGTTGCCGTCCGAGAAAGAGCGGCGGCTGCCGTCGGCATTGGATTGCGCTTGCAGGATGTCGCCGCGTCCCGGTGCTGTGCCCACCCGCACTTCATACGTAAGGCCCGGTTCTTGCGAAGGGGCTTTCCATTCCACCCGAAGCAAGCCTGTGGCCGCATCCACGGCGTAAGTCGGGGCTTCCGGAGCGGCCACTTTGGTGGCTTTGGCGTTTTCCGGCGTGTAGAGATAATTCTGTGCTATCCCGTCGGGTGTGACGAGGAAATCGGGTTTCCCGTCCCCGTTCAAGTCGGCGATGAACGGATTTTCCGGATTGGCCAGGTCGTAGCCCTCGGGGAGCAACATGGTCTCGTTCAGGTTGAAAGCCGCATCCCACCGGAACAGACAGAAGTCATACTGCGCGCTTGTGACTTTCTTTACTGCTGTCAGCCCCGGTTTTCCGTCAAGATATACCACCTCGTGAAAGGTGTATTCGCCTTCCATTCCTTGTTCCGACTTTTTGAATGTGCCGTCGCCTTGGTTACGCAGGAAGATAATGAAGGCGTAGGTGGTCTGTTTGGTCTTGTCGATGGTGAGTAGAAGGTCTTGGTGGCCGTCGCCGTCCAGGTCGCAAACCTGCACATCCGTGAGGTTGGAGTTGTTGGTGAGGCGCTCCGTCTCATACCCTGTGGGTGTACTGCGCATCAGGTTCACGTCGCCCGTGTTTGCATCGAAGAGCACGTAATCCGTCAGACCGTCGCCGTTCACTTCGCAGGCCGTGACCGACGTGCCCATGGAAGCTGTGTAGTAACGTCCGTCCGGCAGTGAGATGAATCCCGTGCCGTTGGGTGAGAAGAGGTCGGGGTAGCCGTCGGAGTTCAAATCCAAAGCTTGCATGCGGTCGCTTTCTTGGGCGTATGACGTGCCGCGTTCGGGAATCCACGCGCCGCTGAATATGGTGTTGTCCACACGGAACATGCCGCTTCCTCCGCTACTGTAGTCCATGCCTTCCAACTCGGCGGCATCCGTGACGAGGGGGAGAGGTTTTTCTTGGAGTCCGTCCGCCGTCTGCAATAGGATATACGGGGCATAAAGGGTAGGCCAACTTTGTATCTGTTTAAAGAATACCAAGTCCATGCGTCCGTCTCGGTTGAGGTCTGCTTGGGTGGGTTGGTCGCCTAAGAATGGGCTGCTTGTGGCTTTGTAGCTTCCGTCTGGTTGGCTCAGGTACATCTTCGTGTCGTTGCCGTTGGAAGCGATGAAGTCCGGTTTGCCATCTCCGTTCAGTTCGAAGATATGGTCGATGGTAAGCAGGTCATCTGCCACGCGCTCTATCTCTGTGCCGTCCAAGGCAAACCATGCGGTGTAGCGTACCCCTTGGTCGTTTTTCGTGCCGAGATATTCCATCTTTCCGTCCCCGTTCACATCATAATACATGCTCTTCAGGGTAGGCGGGGTTCTATCCAGAGGCGTAAGTTCTTGTCCCGCGATGGGGCGTATGCCTGCAAATGCTAGGCATGTGGCAAGGGTGAATAAAGTAGTCGTTCTCATAATGGTTGGTTTTTATGTTTTATCGAACTGTTCCTTTCAGGTGTGCGTTTTTCCTCTGTTCTCGCAATGGTTCAAAATTAAGGGATAAAAACATGTCGTTCAATGCGTAAACGGTATTTTGTACGGAATGAATCTTATTTTTTACGCATTGAACAAAAAAATCCGGGCAAGCGGGTGGCTTGTCCGGATAAGGCAGGAGGGAAAAGGAAATGAAGCTCCCTTTCCTTAGTAGTTGAATTCGCCGAATTCACTCTTGATGGTCAGTGAACGCGGCCCTTCTTCGATGTGTCCGACGATTTGCGCGTCGATGTTGAAACTCTTGGCAATGGCGATGACTTGTTCGGCGTGTTCGGGAGCAAGGTAGACTTCGAGGCGATGCCCCATATTGAACACCTTGTACATTTCACTCCAGTCCGTACCGCTTTCTTTGGCAATCGCCTTGAACAAAGGAGGCACGGGGAACATGTTGTCTTTGACCACCCTGCAATTCTCACCTACGAAGTGGAGCACCTTAGTCTGCGCACCGCCTGTGCAGTGTACCATGCCGTGGATGTCCGCACGCATCTCGTCCAGCATCTTCTTCACCACCGGGGCGTATGTACGGGTGGGGGACAAGACGAGCTTGCCGGCATTGACCGGGGCACCCTCCACCGGGTCGGTCAGCCGGTAACTGCCGCTGTAGACCAACTCTTCCGGAACGGACTTGTCGTAGGTTTCGGGATATTTTTCGGCCAAATACTTGGCAAACACGTCGTGGCGTGCACTGGTCAGCCCATTGCTGCCCATACCGCCGTTGTATTCCTTCTCGTAGGTGGCCTGTCCGCAACTGCTCAGTCCCACGATGACATCTCCCGGACGGATATTGGCGTTGTCGATGACATCGCTACGTTTCATGCGGCATGTCACGGTGGAGTCCACGATAATGGTGCGCACCAAGTCGCCCACGTCGGCTGTCTCGCCGCCCGTGGCATAGATGCCGATGCCCATCTTGCGCATCTCGGACAGCAGTTCGTCCGTACCGTTGATGATGGCACTGATGACTTCGCCCGGGATGAGCATTTTGTTGCGTCCGATGGTGGACGATACCAAAATGTTGTCTACGGCGCCCACACAAAGCAAATCGTCCGTGTTCATGATGAGCGCGTCTTGCGCAATACCTTTCCATACGGACAAGTCGCCCGTTTCTTTCCAGTACGCGTAGGCCAACGAAGATTTCGTGCCGGCTCCGTCGGCGTGCATGATGTTGCAGTATTCCGGGTCGCCGCCCAGAATGTCGGGGATAATCTTGCAGAATGCCTGCGGGAAGATACCCTTATCGATGTTCTTGATGGCGTTGTGTACGTCCTCTTTGGCTGCCGACACGCCGCGCATCATGTAACGTTGGTTACTCATATCACTATATGTTTTTGAATGATTGTCTGTCATTAAAACTCTACTTTCGGGGCTTCCGATGCACCGGAGGATGCCTCGAACTTTTCCTTTTTGCTGAATCCGAACATCCTGGCGAACAAGTTGTTGGGAAACTTGCGTATCAGGACGTTGTAGTCTTGTACGGCCTCGTTGTAACGTTTACGGGCTTCGGTGATGCGGTTTTCCGTACCTTCCAACTGGGCTTGCAGTTCCGAGAAATTCTCGTTGGCACGGAGTTGCGGATAGTTTTCCGTCACGGCCAGCAGTTTTCCGAGGGCGGAACTCACGGCACCTTGGGCTTTCTGATATTCGGCCAACTTTTCTGCGGTCAGGTTCGCCGGGTCCACGGTGATTTGCGTAGCTTTGCTACGGGCGGCTACCACGGCTTCCAACGTACTGCTTTCGTGCGTGGCATAGCCTTTTACGGTACTCACCAGGTTCGGAATCAGGTCGGCCCGGCGTTGGTATTGCGTTTCCACGTTACTCCAGGCTGTAGACACAGCTTCGTCTTTCTCTACCATCTTGTTGTATGAACAACTGTTCAAAAGAACCATGCACACCATGGCTATGGTGGCGGTCATCCATTTCTTTGTTTTCATTGTCTTCCTTATATATAAATAGGTGTTTGATTCGAAATCTGTGTGTCGGTCAGAACTTGCCACCGGCTCCTCCGCCTCCGAAACTGCCTCCCCCGAAGCTTCCGCCGCTGAAACCGCCTCCGAAACCTCCGCCTCCGACCCCGCGATGGAACGGTCCTGCCACGGGAGGGAAACCGCCAAAGCCGGTGCCGTTGTCGAACGGTTCGTCATGGGAACGGGATACGGTATGCCCACATTTCGGGCACCGGTAATAGACCGTGTGATGTTCTATGCCTTGGAACCGGTCAACCCGGACTTGGGAATTCGTGCGGTGCATGGGGCTATGTCCGCATCGGGGACATGTGTTCCGTTTGCGGTTGGAATAAATGGAAATCAGGAACCCGCCCGTGACAATGGCCAAGGCGAGCCACATCAAGCCATATCCCTTTGTGCCGGTCGGTTGTCCCGACCCGTCGTGGAGCAGACTGTCGTCGCCATGGATTACACTACAGACGGCAGACACTGTTTGCAGCATGGCGGTATCCCAGTCTCCTGTTTTCAGGTAAGGCACCATTCGCCGGTTTTCTATCCGGCGGCAGATGGCATCGGGCAGCGTGCCCTCCAACCCTTCTCCGGTCAATATCTGGTAACAGCGGTCTTGTGTGGAAAGCAAGATGATGAGACCCGTGTTTTGCCGGTTGCCCACCCCGAGTTTGTTACCCAGTGTGATGGCGAAATCATAGCATTCTCCTCCTTCGATACGTTCCACTACGGCTACCACGGACTGTACGCCCTTCTCCGTTTCCAACCGATATAGCAGGCTGTCCATTTGCTGTACGGTCTGTGCGGAAAGGATTCCATCGGGATTGACCACATGCTTGGTCTTGTCCTGCAAATAAACCATAGGCAGGTTGTCCACCGTATACGTACCGGCATACAGGAGTCGTGCGCTCCGGCATACAAAGAATAAGAGGAACAGACAAAAAGCTTTCTTCATGACACACTTTGTTTACTGGCTTGGCAAGTTATTCATATCTTTTGGAATATTATATCGTTCGACGAAACTTTTGACGATTTCTGTATATTCTTTAGCATATTTTAGATAAGAATCGGCATGTGTTGCGCCTTCTACGTGCCATATCTCTTTGATGCCCGTTTTGGCGGCATACAGGCTGTCGCCCATCCAAGTCGGTACGAACGTGTCTTCCGTACCGTGAATGAACAACATGGGAAGCCGGCATTTTTTTACTTGTTCCAGTGGCGAGGCTTCCCGGAAATCCCAACCGTAACGCAGGCGTGTAGCCCAACTGGCCAGATGGAGCAAGGGAAAAGCGGGCAGGCCGAACTGGTTTTTTAGTTCTCCTGCGTATTCATCCCACACGCTGGTATAACCGCAGTCTTCCACAAAGCAGTTCACGAAAGGCGGTTGGGGTTCGCCGCTCACGCATACGGTCGTAGCCGCTCCCATGGAGATGCCGTGTACCACCATGCGAGTCTGGGAACCTTCCGGAGCAAACAGTTCGTTGGCCACTTCCATCCAGCGTAACACGTCGAGACGGTCTTTCCATCCCATTTGGATGTGGTCGCCTTCGCTTTGTCCGGCAAAGCGGAGGTCGGGGAGCAATACGTTGTAATGCAGGTCGTGATTGTATAAGTAAGCGATGTGCAGCATACGCACGGCATTATCGGTATAACCGTGCACGGCTACGGCTGTATGAGCCGTCAGGGTGTCTGCATAAAGGTAAAGGGCGTGCAGCCTTACTCCGTCTTCGGCAAGGATAAACGTATCCCGCAAGGCGTTTTCCCGTTGCAGGCTGTCTACCCAGTGTGAAAGGAAAGGGTAGTGCTCATACATGAAAGCGTATGACGTTTCGAGATTCTTTCCCCGTTCGTTGCCACCGGCCTCCAACGCATACCATTGCAGGTATAGCGTGCTCCCCGTCAGTGTGAGTACTAATAAGGTGAGCACGAACCAGAGAATCCGTTTGAACTTGTTCTTTTCCTTGTGCATATCGTCAGTCTTCGCTATGCCAGAATTCCCATCCGGCGTATGCTTGGAGAATCAGCATCTCCAAACCGTTTTTGGTGATAGCCCCTTGTTCCCGTCCTTTTCTGAGAAAGAGGGTTTCTTCCGGATTGTAAACCAAATCGTACAACAGGTGGTTGCGTCCGATGGCCGTATAAGGGAGTGCCGGACACTCTTCCGTATGAGGATACATCCCCACCGGGGTACAGTTTACAATCACTTTATATTCGTCCATGATTTCCGGTGTGAGTTGTGGGTATGTCAGCGAATCTTCTTTCGGGTTACGGCTGACAAAGCGGGTTTCGATGCCCAAGCGGTGAAGTCCGTAGCGGACAGCTTTAGAAGCCCCTCCAGTACCTAATATTAAGGCTTTCCGGTGTATCGGTTCCAATAACGGTTCTATCGAGCGGGTGAATCCGATGACATCCGAGTTGAAACCTTTCAGATGCGGTTTTCCTTTCCGCATCCCGATTCGTACGACGTTGACGGCTCCGATATGGCGGGCTTCCTCGCTCAACTCGTTCATGTATGGAATGATTTTTTCTTTGTAAGGGATGGTTACGTTGAGTCCGCACAGATTTGCGTTTTCCGTAATGATTTCCGGAAAGCGTTCGATAGAGGGAATCTCAAAATTGACATATTCGGCGTCAATCCCTTCGTTCTTGAATTTTTCATTGAAAAAGTCACGCGAGAACGAATGTCCTAAAGGATAGCCGACTAAACCGTATTTATCCATGATGTGAATGCTTATTTGGTGGCAAGATACATCGTGCTGATGCCGAAAGTAAAACGTTTGAAACGCACGTCGCCGAAACCGGCTTTCCGGAGTATGCCCTGCATGACCTCTCCCTGCGGGAAAGCGGCCATCGTGGCCGGTAGGTAAGAGTAGGCACTATGATCCTTGGAAATCAGCCGGCCAATCAGCGGCATGACGATTTTAGCGTAAACAGAGAAAAGTTGTTTCATGGGGAAACGGTGGGGAGAACTCAGCTCAATGATTAACAGATGTCCGCTCGGTTTCAGCACCCTGCACATTTCCCGTAGTCCTTGGTCCAGATGTTCGAAATTGCGTACGCCATAGGCTACGGTCACGGCATCGAACGTGTCGTCGGCAAAAGACAACGCTTCACAGTCCTCATGCTGGAAGCGGATGATTCCATCCAAATGCAACGCTTTCACTTTTTGCCGTCCTATCTGCATCATGCCTTCGGAAATGTCTACTCCCGTAATGGATTGCGGAGAAAGCCTCCGGGCAGACAAAATGGCAAAATCGCCTGTCCCCGTAGCGACATCTAAGATTCGGCAGGGGTGAAAGGGCGACAAAGAGTCGACGGCCGTGCGCCGCCAACTCTTGTCGATACCCCATGAAAGGAAATGGTTCAGCCGGTCGTAGGAATGGGCGATGCGGTCGAACATGCGTTCCACTTGTTCACGCTTATGGCCTTCGTCCTTGTAGGGCTTTATCTTTTCTTGTTCGTACACGCCCCGGTTCTTATTTCTGGTTCAAGTATTCGGTGACGTTCTTTTCGATACGTGCGGCCAAATCGTCATGGTTGTCGGCCTTGTTGAACTTCTGTCCCACGATATGCTCGTACAGCTCGATATAGCGGTCGGACACGCTGTTTACGTATTCGTCCGTCATCTCCGGCACTTGCTGGCCTTCCTTGCCCATGAAGTTGTGGTCGATGAGCCATTGGCGTACGAATTCCTTGGAAAGTTGCTTCTGGGGTTCGCCTTTTTCAAACTTCTCCTGATACCCGTCTGCGTAGAAGTAACGGCTGGAGTCGGGCGTATGGATTTCGTCGATGAGATAGACTTTACCGTCTTTCTTGCCGAACTCATACTTGGTATCCACCAATATCAGTCCCTTTTCCGCAGCCATTTCCGTGCCACGGGCGAAGAGGGCGTAAGTATATTTTTCCATCAGTTCGTAGTCTTCCTTGCTCACGAGTCCTTGGGCGATGATTTCTTCCTTGGATATGTTTTCATCGTGTCCGGCATCGGCTTTCGTGGTAGGAGTGATGATCGGGGTGGGGAACTTCTGGTTTTCTTTCATGCCTTCGGGCAACTTCACGCCGCAGAGTTCGCGGCAACCGTTTTGATACTCACGCCATGCGGAGCCGGTCAAATACCCTCGGATAATCATTTCCACGCGGAAGCCTTCGCATTTCAGTCCCACGGTCACCATCGGGTCCGGAGTGGCCAGCTTCCAGTTGGGTACGATGTCGCTCGTGGCATCGAGGAAAGTGGCTGCAATCTGGTTCAGCACTTGCCCTTTGAAGGGGATTCCTTTGGGCAGGATCACGTCGAATGCCGAAATACGGTCGGTGGCCACCATGACCATCAGTTCGTCGTTGATGTTGTACACGTCGCGTACTTTTCCGTGATATACGCTTTTTTGTCCCGGGAAGTTAAAATCAGTGTGAGTTAAAGCTTTCATATCTGTTTTCTTTTTGAAGTTGAAATTCTGTTTGTGGTCAGTTGTCGCCTAAGCTTGTCAAGTCTGTGATGACGAATGATTCCTCGGATACCGGTTTGGCTGTATTGCGCTTACGTGTGGCGGCAGCTTTCTTGTCATGCTTTTCGTAAGCTTCCACGATGCGGGTTACCAGTTTGTGGCGCACGATGTCTTTTTTGTTCATCTCTATAAAAGCGATACCCTCCACACCTTTCAGTATGGAAGTGGCTTCGACCAGTCCTGAACGTTGGGATGACGGAAGGTCTATTTGCGTCATGTCTCCGGTAACAATCATTTTGGTGTTCATTCCCATACGTGTCAGGAACATTTTGATTTGTGCCGTGGTCGTGTTCTGTGCTTCGTCCAATATGACCACCGCGTCATTGAGGGTGCGGCCGCGCATGAAAGCCAAGGGAGCGATCTGGATGACGTTTTGTTCCATCATTTCCTGTAACTTCATGGTAGGAATCATGTCCTGCAAGGCATCATAAAGCGGTTGCAGGTAAGGGTCTATCTTGTCCTTCATGTCACCCGGCAGGAAACCCAGTTTTTCACCGGCTTCCACGGCGGGACGGCTCAAGATGATTTTGCGTATTTCCTTGTTCTTTAAAGCCCTTACCGCTAATGCGATACTGGTGTAGGTCTTGCCCGAACCGGCAGGTCCGATGGCAAAAATCATATCGTTGTTTTCGTATGCTTTGACCAATTTTTGCTGGTTCTCGCTACGGGCGGTGATAGGTTTGCCGTTGACGCTGTATACAATGACGCCTTCTGCACTTTCTTTCGGGGTCTTTTTGCCTTTGATGATAGCCAATATGTCTTCCTCTTTCAGGCTGTTGTATTTGACACAGTGCTGTTCGATGGCCATGATGTTTTCTTCAAAAGCACACATCTCCTCTTCGTCGCCCATTACTTTGATGATATTGCCGCGAGCCACGATGCGCAATTTGGGATAGAGCGCCTTGATCATTTGTATGTTGGTGTTGTTTACCCCGTAGAAAACAACAGGATCCACGTCTTCCAGTACGATATGCTTTTCTATCATTCGCTTAATTTTGCCGCAAATTTAAGCATTAAGTTTTGAATTCGCCACGTTTTCCGTATCTTTGTGCTGCAAAATAAAGAAAACGTTGAGAAAACTCAAGAGAGAAATATTTTTGGGAATGGCGGGCTTGACCGTCTGTGTGTTGGGCGTAGTGCGCTGTGCCAATCCGGCAGTGGTGGGTGAAACGGCTGGTGTTTCGTCTGTTCCGCTTGATTCTTCAGTGCTGACTGTCGTTTCTGCTTCGAAAACGGAGTCTATGGAGGTCGTCAGGAAAACGGGGTTGCATACTCCTTATTCCATGCCGGTTTTCAAGGAGGCGGACGGTCGGCCGTTGAAGAGTAAAATCTATAGTGTACCCGGGTTCGGACGTACGTTTCCTGACTTGCAGGATGTACATATTGTAGCGGCTCGAAAATGGGGCGTTTCTCCGGTGGAGGATCGGGAAGAGGCGGAACTGAGAAAGGATGAACTGGTTTATGTAGGCAGCAATCCTTATTATACGATGGACAAGCAGATGTCTTATTCCATTCCTTATTTGGTGCCTCGGGCCAGTGACCTTCTGCAAAAAATCAGCCGGAACTTTTTGGACTCTTTAGCTATCAAAGATATTCCGTTGCATACGTTAATTGTAACTTCCGTTCTGCGTACGGAGAACGATGTGCGGAGATTGAGACGTTTTAATTGCAACGCTTCCGAAGAGAGTTGTCATCGTTTCGGGACAACGTTTGACATTTGTTATAATCGCTATAATACGGTTAGCCATCCCGAAGGGCCGGAACGTCGTTCCGTAAGAAACGATTCGCTGAAATGGGTTTTGTCGGAAGTGTTGCGTGATTTGCGGGAGCAAGAGCTTTGTTATGTGAAATATGAAGTGAAACAGGGCTGTTTTCACATTACGGTGAGATAATGTATTAAACCTTTCTGATTTGAAAGTGTCTTTATAAATAGGAGGAGTAATCAACTATTATATAAAGGTACAATGAAAAAGATTATTTTATGGGGATTTTATGTGATCTGTCTGGTTTGTTCGGAGACAGCAATGGCGCAGGACGGGAAAGACCGTAAGGGTGACATGCGACGGGAACAGATGATGGAAAAACGTGCAGAAAGATTAGCAGATGAATTGGAGCTGAAAGGAGATGCACGTTCGGAGTTTCTGGTTACTTATAAAAATTATCAGCAGGATTTGATGTCACATCGTAAGACGCCTCCATTTCCGGCAGACTTGGGAGGGAAAAAAGAATCCGAGTTGACGGAGGAGGAAGCAGCAGAGCGCATAAAAGCGGAGTTTGACCGCAAGGCACAGCAAATTGTAGATGCGTACAACACGCTTGAAGTGGATAAAAAGTACTATGAAGTCTTTTCTAAAACGATGTCTGCCAAACAGTTGATGAAAATCTTTGTTCCGGTGAGAAAAATGAATGCTCGTAACGGGGGCAGGCAGAGTGTGGGGAAGGGCGGAGGCCGTTTGTTTGGGGAACCAAACGGTTTTCCGCAAAATGGATTTGAGAGAGAGGCCGACTGGTAATTCCAGTTAGGTATAGTTGGTTTTTAAGGTAAAAAGGGAGGGAGATTTGCTGATGTGAATCTCCCTTTTTCTTGTTTTTTGCTCGTGATACGTCATTTGTGTTACACTTTGTGTTTTCCCTTGTTTTTTTATTCCCTTTTTCACTCTTTTTAGCGGAAGGATTTATCCGTTACGGAATATATTGCATATATTTGTTCATACTTATTTATTAACTTATTAAAAACATAAGCGTATGACTAGTTTTACTTCATTAAAAAGTTTGCTGTTGGCTGCCCTGTTGATGATGGCGGGCGGAGCAATGGCTCAGGACATCCTGTTGAGCGAGGATTTCAGCAAGTGTACGGGAGTTAAAGACCCGGATAATCCGACCATCAAAATGGATGGAAAAATGGACGATTATACGAATGTTCCGGGGTGGACGTGCGTGAATGGTTATGCAGGCGAAGGGAATACAAAGTTCGGTACCGCTAGTAAAGCTGGTAGTGTCACGACTCCATCCGTAGATTTGTCTGATGCTACGGCCACTTATACTTTAAAATTTAGGGCTTGTGCTTGGAATGGCGACGCCACTACATTGAAGATTACAGTAGACGACCAAGAGGCAGTGGAGGTTGAAGGTTTGACCAATTCGGCTAAACCTTATGCGCCTAATTTGAAAGAGTTTTCTGTGCAAATCAAGGGGACGAGCGCATCGAAGATAACGATTGCTTCTTCGGGCGCCGGAGATGCGCGTTTCTTCTTGGATGACATTGAAGTGACCAAATTAGCTGCAGGCCAGACGCAAGATCCGCACGTGGCGGCTCCTTCTGTAGTTGCCTTTGGCGTAGTGGGCACTGGTCTTACCGCTACCGAAGTCGTGGAAATCAAGGGTACGGATTTGACGGACGATTTAACCGTAGCTGTGTCTGGCAATGGTTTTACATGTCCGGTGACAAGCATAGCCAAAGACGAAGCGGCTAATGCCAGTTTCAATGTGGTGTTTACTCCCACGGCGGTAGGTGATTATGAGGGTAAGTTGACCATTTCGGGTGGTGGCTTGAAAGAGAACGTGGAGATAGCTTTGTCCGGAAGTTCATTGGTGGTGTCGGGCGAAGGTACGAAGGAAGTTCCTTTCACTGTCGGCGATGTGTTCATTTTAAATAATTCTGGTGCTAAAGCATGGGTTGAAGGTTATATCGTAGGTTCTGCGGATGGTAGTTTGGATAAAGCTGTGATTGGTTCCGTTGAAGGTGCTGTGGCTTCCAATATGTTGATTGCGGCAAGTGCCGATGAAACGGATGTTGCCAACTGCGTGCCTGTGCAATTGTCGGGGGATGTGCGTTCGGCCTTGAATCTGGTGGACAATCCGGGTAACTTGTTCAAATCTGTGAAGCTTTATGCTGCTTTGCAGGCTTATTTCTCTGTGTGTGGTTTGAAGTCGGTGACGGAATACGAATTGGAAGGTCAAGAACCCGAACCTGAACCTGAGGCTGTATCTTTCATCAAGGCTACAAAGATTGAAAGCGGTAAGCGTTATGCTTGGGTGTACAATGGCGGGGATGCCATGAAGTTGGCCACAGCAATGAAAGCATCACAAACTTATGGCTATATTTACACTTCGGAGGGAACAGAGGCTGACGCTGTTTTGACGGGGAATGAGACGAATGCCTTCACCTTTACGGCGACGGATGGCGGTTATACCATTATGGATAACAACGGGCGTTACTTGTATTCTACTGAGAAGTATCCAACTTTCAACGTAAGTGCAGATGTTCCCGAAAGTGGTCATGTGTGGGCTGTAGATTTGGCAGAAAACGGTGAGGCTACCATTACTTGTGTGGCTACGGGTAAATGGGTTCAGTATGATACGGAATACAATAATTTTGCAGCTTATGCTGAAGCGAGTGCAAATGGCGTGTTACCCATGTTGTATGTAGAATCTGACGGTTCTTCTGTTACAGGTGTGGGTGCAGATGCTTCCAACGCTCCGGTTGAAGTATATACTTTGGGAGGTGTAAAGGTAGGAAGCAGTCTGAATGGTTTGCAAAAAGGTATCTATATAATCAAGCAAGGCGGCACAGTGAAAAAAGTGATGAAATAAGTCTTGATTGTATTGAATAAAAAGACGGGGGATATGTTGGAATATGGCATATCCCCCGTTCTGTTCATTCTTATTTTCATGTTTTTTGTAAACAATAGCAGGCACTGTCTACAATTTTGTGTAAATGTAAACGGGATTCAGTTATAAGTTCTCTTATATCTGGATTCTGTTTTCAAAAATAAGCATAAATTGGTTCATAATCAATCCCCAGTTAGTAATCGGCATCGTCCATTTCTTCTCAATCTCCATCAAAGAGTGGTATACCATTTTCTTCACTGCGTCATCCGAAGGGAATGAAAGTTTTGATTTAGTGTACTTTCTGATTTTTCCATTCAGATTTTCAATGAGGTTTGTAGTGTAGATTATTTTCCTGATTTCCAATGGGAACTGGAAGAAAACAGTCAGGTCATCCCAGTTATTCCTCCATGAGAGGATGGCATAAGGGTACTTCCCTCCCCATTTCTTTTCCAAATTATCCAGTTCCACGGCAGCAGCCTCCTGTTGGGCGCGTTATAGATGCTCTTCATATCGGCTGTAAACTCTTTCTTGTCCTTGTAAACGACATATTTACAGGAGTTCCTGATCTGATATACAACACGTATTTGCGTGGAAGACAGAGGAAATACGGCACGTATGATGTCGGTAAACCCGTTCAGGTTGTCAGTGCAGGTAATCAGTATGTCCTGCACTCCGCGGGCCTTCAAATCTGTCAGGACACCCATCCAAAATGAAGAACTTTCTGATTTTCCCACCCACATGCCAAGGACTTCTTTCAAGCCGTTCTGTTTCAAACCGACACAGAGATAGACAGTCTTGTTGATGATTTTTCCGTTGTCACGAACCTTGAATACAATACCGTCCATCCAAACGATGAGATAGACAGGGTCCAAAGGGCGGTTCTGCCATTCCTGAGCTGCTTGATTGACTTTGTTCGTAATGATGGAGATGGCAGAGGTGGAGAGTTCTATCTCATAGATCTCGCGCATCTCCTCTTCAATATCGGACACACTCATTCCTTTGGCATATAAGGAGATAACAAGCTTTTCTATGGAAAGCCCACGACTTTCATGCTTGGGAACCACTATGGGCTCGAACTGGCCATTACGGTCACGGGGAATGGGAAGGACAGCCTCGCCGTGCTCGGTCTGGATTTTCTTGGGGTAACTACCGTTACGGGAATTACCACTGTTATTGCCGGAAACTGAATGTTTCTCATAACCCAAATGAGCATCCATCTCACCTTCAAGCATCTTTTCCAACACCTGAGCGTGGAGCTGCTTTAGGAACTTGCTTACGTCTGACTCGGTCTTGAACTGGCTGAGGAACTCCTTACTTAATACCTCATCAGGCACTACATGATTCTCTTTCATAATCTTCTTCATTTTGCAAAGCTATTAAATAAAAAAATACGGAACCCGTAATGAATCCCGTATTTTACATTTACACAAAATATTTTATAGTGCCCAATAGCAGCTATATGAGGATTCAGGTATTCTTTTCGGGATGTTGCCATGCCCCGCACGCTTCCCTTCCCAAGAGTTTTCAAAAAATCCCTTTCATCTTTCAGTATTTACTGTAAGATGTTATTTTATAATGAATTACGGAATGAAGGATGTTTCAGGCATCTTTCAGTTTCCTTTCATTGCGGAAAGCGGTAAAAAGTTCTCAGCCGAATGATTTTTCAATCTCAGCCGAACGATTTTCGGTTCTGCGCCAAATGAAATGGAGCTTGGCTGAAAGATACCTGAAACATCCTTCAGTTTGTAACTTCAATATTATGAGTGGTTTACGCTGTAATTTGAAAGATGAAGGCTCTTTTTGCAAAATTCCTGTGTAAGGGGAAATGTCCGTTCTGCATGAAAGTAATGTCCCCTATCGGTTATTTGTTGTTCCAGCCCTAATACCTCTGTCTTCCCATTTCCTTTGCCGTCTTTCTTGTCTCGGTACCTCCTCCTTTTTTACAGCCTTTGCCCTTCCTTATTTATCTTTCCTTTGTATACGGCTCCTGACACATACCCTATATTTTCCTTGTGTGCCTTTCATCCCGGTGCTATTCCCCCTTTTTCCCGTCGCCTTTCCCTCCTCTTCCTCCTTCGTTCCCGCGTTTTCCGTCCCCTGCTCTCCGCTCTTTCCTCTCCTTCGTTTTCCATTTAGAAAAAAGTTTTCCCTTAAATCGTGCATGATTTCGAGTGTTAAATATATGTTTTACAGCATATTCCTTGCTTGTTTGTGGAAGTTTTCTTAAATTTGCAAGAGTTTCCGCTTGAAAAAAAGTGGTTATAATATTTGGCAGTTACGGTAAAAGGTTGTACCTTTGCACTCGCTTTCGGGAAGCAAGGCCTTGTGAGGCAGTGCGGATTGGGA
>OBYB01000276.1_pt1 | contig 42952 bp, 46 predicted proteins | sample 1538181 | NCBI WGS metagenome assembly OBYB01 (sample SAMEA2580157, study PRJEB22360) | human gut metagenome | biome: human gut; feature: human-associated habitat; material: faeces | place: Denmark | collected 2008/2010 | reverse complement strand
AGCTCAAACACCCACAGACCCGTGTCAGCGAGAACGAGGACGGGAGCCGCAGCGAGTGGCAGGACGGCGACAAGATAAAAGTGCGGATTGGCAACGGTACGCCTGGCACATACACGTACCAAAGCGGTGGCCTGACCGTAGCCAAGGACGATACGCCCGCTTATTGGACAAGCAACGCTAAAGAACAGAACATCACCGCATGGTACACCTCTTCGGGTTATGAAACGGTAGACCTCAGCAATCAGACGAACACCCTTGCCTATGTGCTGACAGCGCAGGCAACTGCCGATTTCAATAAACCGGTATCGCTGGCATTCTCCCACGCCCTCGCCAAAGTACGGGTGGTACTGGAAGGGGAAAAGGCAGACGAGGTGAAAGACGTTCGTATAAAGACCCATACAAGCTGTACCCTCAATACAGACGGCAAGCTGTCGGCAGACGGTGAAGAAGATTATATCCCGATGATGGTGAAGACCACTTATGAGGGCAAAACATATTGGGAAGCCAACGTAGTGCCCGGCTATCCGATAGCGGACATCCGACTGAACGGTGACACACCCTGCACCCTCGAAGGTACCGTCAAGCCTGTAGGTAGGAAGCTGCATGTAGTAACCATCACGGTGAACAAAGCCCCAACAGAAATAACAGGCGGTGAAATCACCGAGCCGGGCGACTACATCATAAAAAACGCCACTCTCACTGAAACCGTCACCCTGAATGCCGACGGCATCAACCTCACACTGCAAAATGCGAGGATTGCCATCACCAATAAAAACCAGCCCGCCATCAGTATTACGGGCGGCAGTGCAACCTTCATCGTGGAGGGCACGGACAACATGCTTTCCTCTTCCCAATGGGGCGGCATCGTGATGTCGAACAATGCAAGCCTCACCATCCAAGGAAACGGCAAGGACAAAAGCAGCCTGACCGTTCAGGCAGGGGAGAATGGAGCAGATTGGGCTTCTTGCGTGGGCATCGGTGCCGGGGTGAAAAGTACCTGCGGCAATATTACTATATCCGATGTGTCACTGACCGTTTCCGGTGCAAATGCTGCCAGAGGTTGTGCCGCGATAGGCACTTCATGCGAGAATCCAGATACCGGAACAACTTCTACTTGCGGAAACATTACCATCTCCAATTCCAAGATAGATGCCACGGGCGGCGATGGTGCAGCGGCCATAGGTACAGGAAGTATGGCTTATATTGGGAATGGTAATTCTTTAGCCTGTGGAGATATACGGGTTACAAACTCGGAAATAAAGGCCACCGTCAACCCTTATACCCCCAGTATAGCAGAATATGGAGCAGGAATAGGAACAGGATTAGCGAAAATAGAGTCAAGTAGCAGTAGTTTGTCAGTAACATGCGGCAAGATTATCCTTGACATATCGGAGGATAAGTTGGAAGAATTCACTTCCGGCTGGGTCAAGAACGGGGCAGGTTCCGGTAGCCAATACAAAATTGGGAAGGGACCTGGAGACAAAACAACCTTCGGCGGTCTCTATCTGAACGGTCAGGTTCAAACGCCGTACAGTGCCGACGGATGGGGTACGTGGTGATTATGCTAAAATAGCCAATAACACCCCACAATGGAGTTTATTCCCGAACGCACGAAGCTATCCAACGGCACCTATATCCGTGCCCTTGTGGACAGCGACGAATTGGAGTGAAAACGAGTGCCCGTCTCGTAAACCGGGCGGCGGAATCCGAAAAGCCGACAGAGTAGGAATAGGAAGACACCGACATCGGTAAGACCGTGCAGCCGTCAGGCTGTAAGTTGGGGTCGCTGATATAGAGTACAAGAACCGGGCAGGTACGAAAAAACGTATCTGTCCGGTTTTTTATACCCGTGCAGCCGCAAAAGATGTCGTTCGACAAGAATAACCGGCCGTTAGTAAAACGGTTTTGGCTGCCGGCTTCTGATGTCATTGATTTGGAGACTAAAAACATAAAATCATGAGTCAGAAGAAGAAACAGATTACGATTGTATTGCCCGACTGCATGGCAGACATGCCGGTACGGGTAGTGAGGGGCAATGAGTGCAGTGAAATCATTGTGGATATTCGTCCTGTGGACGAGTGCCTGATGCCGGTAGAACGGGAAGAACCGAAATACGCCTTTGTCTGGAAACACCTCGGATATGTCAAGGTGGCGTTGGACGAGATAGAATGGCTGGAAGCGGACAGAGGATACACGGTTATCCACCTGACCGGTGGACGTAGCATGATCATTTCGTTCAACCTTTCCGTTATCAGGAGAGAACTTCCTCCGAATAACTTTGCCCAAATCCACCGTTCCTACGTCATCAATCTCATGCACATCGAATCCATGATGGGCAACTGTGTGAAAGTCGGAGACCGGCTGTTGAACATCGGCAGGGAATACAAGGCCGCGTTTATCGGCCGTTTCATTTTCCTCGGTGTACGGAAACCCAAGAAATAATACCTGTTTTTACCGGTATCCTGTCGTATGTGGGACATAACTGCCGTTCGTGAAACGGATTTCATTTGCGCCATGCGCTCCCGTATCTTTACAGGCAGAATACTGGAATGCTTGTTCACACGGTAAAAGTATTAACATTAAAAGAAAGATTATGGACTTAAAGAATTTATCAGGCGCGGCATCCGGCCTCGGCGACAAACTGCCGGGTATGGGTGGTCATGGCGCAGACGGAATGATGGGGAAACTGTTTCCCGATACGGGCCGCAAGACCAGTGAGGAAGAATTCGGGAAGATGCAGGAATGCGCGAAAATGCTGGAAAAGTATGTTGCCAGAGTACCGAAGGAATCCGGATGTATCAACATGGATTCGCCGGATGCGGAACGCTGGAAGAACGACTTCTTCAAGAACCTTGTGCATGGCGGACCGGAGCTTCTGGATGACCAGTTCTATACGGGAGATAAAACCGCCAAATCCAACATGGGTATCGGAACCGATTGCAGCTTCTCGTGCGAAGAACTGTTCCAGTTCCTTTACAGGCTGTACAAGGCGATGGCTTCGTATAAGGTACAGTCTGCCGGCATGGCCGCTGTCGCACAGAATACAGATCTGTTCGGTTGTGCCGAGATGCTGGAAAAGTACGTGGACCGTTTCCCGAAAACAAAAGGCTGCGTGAAGTTCGAAGGACAGGATGCCTCCGACTGGAAAGACCGCTATTTCCCTAATTTGGTAGAAGGCGGGCCTAAACTGCCGGACTATGCGTTTTTCAATGCTTCCGACAAGAATTACGGTATCGGGCTGGACTGCAGCTTCCATGCACGGGAATTGTTCCAGTTCCTGTACCGCTTGTACAAGGAGATTGTGAACAGGTTGGGATAACCTCCTGTAGTTGTTGAATGGATGGATACCATCGGGATGAGGTTCCGGTGGTATCTTTCTGTTTGCTGCCATACTTATAGTTTCAATAAAACCGATTTGCCATGTCTGTGATTTTAGGTGTCGCAGTGCCGGATTTCCCGGATTGCGACAAAGATGAGCCATGCCATCTGTTCTGTTGTAATTTCCTGTTGCACCGGAGATACGGGGGCAGTTCCCTGTATTACGGGCTGTCGATGGAGCAGACACCGCTGGAAAAACTGATGGAGACGATACACGCCTTGCATCTCCGCCGCCAGCCTGTCGGCACTCCCGTTTTGCCGGGAGACCTTATCGTTATTTTCGAGAATAACGGCAGGAGCAGGATGATACGCCACTCCATGATAGCCCTTGCCGGAGATATTTGGTTCGGTGCTTCCAATTACCCCTTCTTCTCCCGTATATTCAAACGTCTGAAGAAGGATACATTCACTCCACGCGATGCAGTCTCTATATGGACGTTTCGTCCCGACATCGGCAGCCATACATTCCGGCAGTTCGGTTTCGATATCTGGCGGGAATAACGGCTCGGAACAGGTGTTCGTGGGCAATATCGGTCGTTCGTGAAACGGGTTTCATTTTTCCGGTCGCTCAGGTTTACTTTTGTGGTTGCAGGTTCACAGTGACGGCGAGTTCCGAAAAGCCGGATAGTAAACAGAGTAGGAAAAATGATATAGGTAAGATGTTGTTGCGGACAAGGATAGGCAGATATGCCCGCATTTCGGTGCTTGGGCTGCTTCCTGTGATCATGTCCTGTTCGGAGATAAAACCGTACAGGCTGGAACCGGGCGAATTGTTCCCCGGCGGCAAACCTCTGGGACAGCCTTATACGCATAAGCAGCCCGAAATCCGCATGGTCAGGGTATCCTCGGTGTACGAAGCCGATAGCTTTTGCATGGCCATACGGGACAAATATCCGGGATGCAGGATAAGCTATACCCACGGCACGCCTGTGGGCACTTATGAGGTCGGCATTGTCCGTGTCATGGACTCGGCGGTCATCGCCAAAGGCATAAGGGAAATCCGGTTTGTCGAAACCATCAAGCCGAAGAGAAAATAAAACATCATGGTTTAATCATTTATATAATTACGATTATGGATACAATCAGAATCAACAGCAAGGGAGTCGCTGTCGAGACTCTCCAGAAAATGCTGCCGGAACTCGGCTTTCCGGTTACGGTGACAGGGACGTTTGACGAGACAACCCGGCAGGCAGTCATAGGCTTCCAGCGCAAGTATGGTCTGGATGCCGACGGCATTGTGGGTTACCGCAGTTGGGAAACCTTGTTTTTCGCCAACCGTGGGGACGGTAAGAAACTGACTGATGACGACTTCCGTCTGGCAGCCCGGCTGCTGGATGTGGAAGTAGCCGCACTGAAAGCGGTGAAAGAGGTCGAATCCGGTCGCTATGGCGGATTCCTGCCGTCAGGACGGCCAGTCATCCTTTTCGAGGGACACATTTTCTGGAGCCAGTTGAAAAAACGCGGTATCGACCCCGAAAAGCACAGGGCCGGCAACGAGGATATTTTGTACCCGAAATGGGACAAGTCGCATTACAAAAGCGGTGAAGCGGAATATACCCGTCTGGAGCAGGCACGGAAGATACACCGGGAGGCTGCGGATGCTTCCGCAAGCTGGGGCATGTTTCAGATTATGGGTTTCAACCACGCCGCCTGCGGGGAGAAAAGCGTGTCGGGCTTTGTCGATATGATGTGCAAAAGCGAACTGCACCAGTTGTTGCTTTCCGCCCGTTTCATCAGGACGGGCGGTATGCTGCCCGCCTTGCAGCAGAAAGACTGGGCGAGCTTTGCGAAACGCTACAACGGTCCGGCTTACGCTCAGAACAAGTATGATGAGAAGCTGGCCGCTGCATACAAAAAGTATGTCTGACAGATAAGTGTATGGATATGAAAATGAAAACATGGCTGCTTATGCTGCTCCCGTTCTGTTTGGTATAGATCGTTACTGGAACTCGATGCGGACGCTCTTCTTTTACGGTCTTGCTCCGCAGGAGTTCAAGCTGAACCGACCGCATATCCGACCATTGGTGCGATATTTCGGTTGTTCGTAAAACGGTTTTCCTTTCTATTCCCTGCACCTGTACATTTGCCGTACAGGTTCACAACAACGGCGGGTTCCGAAAAGCCGGATAGTAAACAGAGTAGGAAACTAATTTTTTTAATATGGAATTGACACTGCAAAGATCTCCGGATAATGCCTATTTGCAAAATTGTACAGAAATAACAACAGGAATAATGACTGAATGTGTATCAATTATACTTTTATGCAACGATAATTCTGCCTTTGGAATACATTGTGGCGGAGGAATCACCGGTGGTTGGGATGACAAAATTATAGATTTATTCCGTGTAACTGGAAAAACATGCGATAAAATAATAGCTGTATTTGGGCAAACTTATCAATTCGGTAAAGAACTTGTGTATTTAAGGGATAAAATTAATGCGGTAAAGAAGATTGGAGTTGAATTACATGTGAGAGAACTCAAAATATATTCTTCAGATAATTTTACGTATAACGTTATAACTGGAGGAATACAAGGATCAGTTAAAAAACTGTTTGAAAAAGAAGATGCGTGGGTTCAACTGCATATATTATAATGAACAGGAGGGCGACTAAAAAGTCAGAGTCGCCCTCTGTTTGTTCGTACTCCTAATGGAGACTTCTTTCAAAATTTCAATGCTCAGAGAGGAAAAAGAGCTTTTGGGTTAGCCTCTTCCAAGTTCGTAAACGGAAGAATATTTCTTTTACGGTCTCGCTCCGCAGGAGTTCAAGTTAAATCACCGCATTTCCGATAGTTGGTGTGGTATTTTGGTCGTCCGTGAAACGGATTTCCTCTCTATTCCTTGTACCTGTACATTTGCCGTGCAGGTTCGCAACAACGGCGGATTCCGAAAAGCCGGATAGTAAACAGAGTAGGAAAACTAAAAGACAAAAACAGATGAACAATTTATTTAAATTCAGAATAAAGGCATTTGCGCTGATAGCCTTGCTATTGGTCAGCCTTTCAAGTGCGTTTGCACAGACAAAAATTGCAATTATAGATGCCGGAAGTTCCGGTTCAAGACTGTATGTGTATGAAATCAGCCAGGATGGAAAGTCGGTAACTACTTTATGCAACAAAAAGGAGAATTTGCCTTTGTCGAAAGTGGCTGTCCATGCAGACAGCGTCAAGGCTTATCTGCAAAAAATGACGCAATTATACGACAATCAAGGACAGACTCCGATTGACTTGTATGTCTTGGCTACTGCCGGGATGCGTTATGAGCCGAAAGGAAATGCCGAAAAGATTTATGGTTACATTAAAACTACAGCGCAATCCGTCAATAAATACTGTATAAAGGAAGCGACAACCATATCTGGCAGATATGAAGGGCTGTGCGCATGGATAGCACTAAATTATGATTGTAAGAAAATAGGAACCAGTACATCTACTTTGAGAAATCCTCTTACTTCAACCCCTACATTCGGAATTATAGAAATAGGCGGAGCTTCCATGCAAATCACTTATACAACACCGGATACTCTGACTTTGTCCAAAACCGATAGCATATCCCGTGAAGGTTTTAGCCGAATTTACAGCAAGAGTTTCCTTGGTGGAGGGGTGGATCAGATATATAAAAACTTTGGAGAAGGCAATGCCAATACAGACTATTCGAAAGGCAATAACGGCATAAACAATCTTCCGAATTTAACGGGCGTGAATACGACTTTTTATGGATTAGGGAAACCGATGGAACTTGTTATCAATGGTATGAAAGCAAACGGAAATTTCGAAAATTATAAGGCAACACTGAAGCCGGGAGATGAGTACCATCCGCTTTCCAATGCACATTATATAAACTGGCTTATCGGACAACTGAATATAAATGCCGCCAAAATAAAAATCCCCCAAAATGAAGTAAGCTGGACTAAAGGAGCCGCACTGGACATTGTAATCAATGGTGAACAACCCGAAGCGTTTGATTATGGCAAACCGAATTAATGGTAATCCGGACATTGCGAAGGTGGAAATGAAACGCTGAATAACGCCAACGGACAGCCAGTTGCCTATCGGTAACTGGCTTTTTTTCCCACTTCTCATCATGTCCGATTTTTAGAAAAGCAGGCTGTCGCCTGTCTTATCCCAAGTATTGGGTCCCGCTCGTCCCTTGACTTGAAAAGGTATAGAACTTCGGCAGCGGCACATGCGCGGCTTCCTCTTTCTTTATCTCCTTCATGTCGAAATCCGTCTTGCAGAAAATTTTCGGGGTCTGTCCTGGTTTATCGGTAAGGTAAAAAAGAGAAAAATATTTTGTTTTACGGAGAAATAGTCGTATCTTTGCAGCAACAGTTTCCACCACGCTTCCCATAGAACAGCGTACCAGGGTGGAACTTTTGTTTTTATAGCTTATGAACTACACCAAACAACCCATTGACATTCCGGCGCAGATTGCCATGCTGCAAGAAAGGGGAATGCACATACCGGATGTGGAAATTGCCCGAAAGTGCTTGGGAAGCATCAGTTATTTTCGTCTGGCATCATATTGGAGACCGATGGAAGAGGAGCATGTCACCCATCGCTTCAAGCCGGGTAGCTCTTTTATGACAGCTATGAGCCTGTATTCGTTTGACAACGAGCTTAGAGCTATTTTGTTCCGTGCTATCCAGCAGATTGAAATTGCTTTACGCACCAAGATGATACATGCTTTTTCGATGTCATCAGGCGCATTTTGGTTTGCGAATGACAGTTTGTTTTCCAACATGCAGATTTATGAGCACTGCCTTTCCCATATAAGACAGGAACTCGCCCGTTCAAGGGAAGACTTTATTGTAGAACACAGGCAACGCTATAGTTGCCCGGAATTTCCTCCTGCGTGGAAAACGATGGAAGTGATTTCATTCGGAACCCTTTCCAAGTTGTTCTGTAATTTTGCCGACAAACGGACAAAGAAGTCTATTGCCCGTGAGTTCGGTTTGCCGCAGCATTTGTATCTTGAAAGCTGGATGAAAGCGATAGCTGTCTTGAGAAACGTATGCGCACACCATGCCCGTGTATGGAACCGTAGGTTTCCTGTCCGGCCGCAACTACCCAGAAAATTGGAAAATGCGTGGATAACCCGGCCTGTTCCTGATTCGGATAAACTTTACCCCATATTGACAACATTGGCTTATTGGACTGACAGGATTTATCCTGCTGCGACTTTCAAGCAGGATTTGGTCAGGCTCATAGAGAAATATCCGATAGTGGATATTGCGGCAATGGGAATACCCAAAGACTGGGAAAACGAACCGTTATGGAAATAAATATTCTTATTGATTATACAACATAAAACAGTCGATAAAGGAAATATATGGTGAGACATACACATGCTCACCATATAAGTAAATAACAGGCAACTCTTGATTATTTCGCCCCGCGTTTGTTCAGAACATCTTTTATCATCTCTTTCACATCTTGCCCCACCTGTACGAAATTCTTGTACAGGATACGTTCCCGTTCGTCCCTCGACTTGAACGTGTAGAACTTCGGTAGCGGCACATAGCCCGCTTCCTCTTTCTTTATCTCCTTCATGTCGAAGTCCGTCTTACAGAAGAATTTCGAGGTCTTGAACTCTTCCGACTCCTGAATGTTCATCGCCCCGCCCACGCCGGTTTTCGTCTTGATGAAATCCCTCGCCGTCTGGCCGCAGATCCAGCCCGTAGGCATATCCGAAATCTTCGAGGCCGGCACGAGGCTGTCCATGTTCTCGTTCAGGTTGATACTCGTTTTGTCCCGGTCTATCGTAACACCTTTTTTGAGCTGCACCACCTTACCGAAGATGTCGCTCGACAACCATTCCAGCGTCTCTTTGGCACGAGCCGAGCCGCTAACGACATTGCCCACTGTCGTGATGATTTTCTGCATACCCACCTTACCGTAGTCGGCTTCCAACTGCGGTAGTTCCTGAAAACCTAATGTAACCGACACTTTATTGCTTCGTGCCGTACCGATCAGTCGGTCTATCTTGTGAAAGTACAGCGTCGGCAGCTCATCAACGATAATGCTCACGGGGATATTCTTCCCTTGCCCCGTATTCACACGGGTAACGAGGCGGTTCAATATCAATGCGTTCAACGCCCCGATGATGCTCTCCATTTCCGGGTCGTTCGCAATCAGCAGGTAGCTCGGATTCTTCGGATCGCTAACCTTTAGGTCGAAGTCGTCCCCGTCCTTGTGAAATATCCAGTAGCTTTCTTTGGTCGCTAAGCGCGAGGTATAGACACGCAGCGTACCGATCATACCTTCCAACTGCTCCATCGCCTTGTTCTTGAAGGCCGTCTGGAACGGGCCGAGCAGAGGCGCAACCTCATTGTCCGTCTCCAACACCTCGAAGATGGTCTGGTAACTTTCATTCAGGAATGACAGGATATGCGGCATGTCCGAATACTTGCCTAACCAGTAGGCCGGTTCTACGATATTGCCGCCCTCACGGTCACGTACTACACCCGTCGGTTTCCAGAACTTCGTTTCCGGGTCTTGCCGTTTCTCCGCATACAGCATCTTGCCGTCGGCGTCGTAAGGTTCACGCTCGTAGTTCACGAAGAAATAGATGCAGGCTGCGAGGAAATTCACCGCCGACGTCTGAAAGAACTGGTCGCTGCCGCCACCTCCCTCTTTCTTGCCTTTCTGCAAGGATTCCAACAGCGTTTCCGCCGTTTCGCTCGCCGCCGCAAGGTTGTTGATGTACTTCGCCTGAATGGGATTCACCCGTCGGCTGTACTCCACATCTACAAAGTTAATGATGTTGAATTTGCACCCCTTGGGCGTTTTTCCGAGTTTCTGGTTCTTTTTGTAGTGGTAGTACAGCTTTGTCGCCAGCGTCGGGAATTTGTAATCATATACTACCATTGCAAAACCTTTCGCACTATGCTGGCGAATGAATGGTTCGATGATGCTGAAGGTTTTGCCCGACCCCGGTGTTCCGACCACCCATGTACCCCTGAAACAATTCGTTATATTCGTCCAGCCTTTGCGGAACTTGCCCTTGTAGTAGTACCGCATGGGGATATTCACGCTGTACTCGTTCTCTATCTTCTCTTCGCATTGTTCAAAACTCTCGTTCTCGAAATTGAAGCGGTCCTTCATCAGCCCCTCCTTGAGGAATTTCGAGATATTGTCCAGCGCGATATGTACGAGAACCACTCCCACGAGCGAGGCTGCCATGTAGAAGATGATATTCAGCGGCAGCGTATAGAGCCGCGTTTCCATCGGACGATTGAACAACCAGACGGATAGCACGAGCAGGAACACCCCGCTCACGAGCGGGTACAACACCTGCCGCCGGGCATCGAACTCCAAATGCTTCTTGTTCCGTGTGCCGATACAGGTAATGCAGATGAGCAGCACCGTGGCGACCTTGCTGTACACGAGGTGGCCGTCGTTGTATATCGCCCACCGCTTGATACGTCCGTGGATGTCGCACAGGATACCGCCCCAGTGGTCGAGCATAGCCGGGTCTATCGCATACTCGAAGAACTCCAGCAGCACGGATACATAAACCGCTGTGCGGAATATCTTGTAGAACCCTTGTAATTCTTTGCTCTCTTCCATCGCCGCGATTACTTCTTAATGCCCCAAAGGATATGGATATGAGGTAAGTACATACGATTATCATCGGTGAGCTGGCAGACATGGGAAACCGCATACAGAGGTTCAAGCCCTAACGTGTTATATATTACGGAAGCCCGCACGTCCCTCATAAATCGCTCAAGGAACATTCGGACAGCATCGTCAGGGCCGCAAGTCATAAAATCAATGAAGCCTTCGCGCAATTCTTCATCGACATAGTAGAGCTGGCCTTGGAATATATCACGGTAACGGCTGATACGACCGTTCCATTCCGTCCGTATTTCCTCCCTGCGGTTCTTTACGGAAGGAAACCTCACGTAGCAGTCGATTCCATCATCGAGGAATATGAAATTCCCGGAAACGTCCTCTTGTTTAGGGCATTTGCATCTCAACAGATACCCGAAAAATCCTTTGTTCGGATGTACTATATCCGCATACTGCGGCACATTGAAATCTTTAATTCCGTACATAGTCATAAATTCATTTATTGATGGTTAGTAGATGGTTATAATGGGACGCACCTTGTGCGCTTGCGTTTTCGGGGTTTCCTGCATGGTTCCGCTCCCCATAGAGTAGAGCCACGCCTTGGCCGTCTGCTGGCCTTCTACCTCCGTCGATGTCCAGTACCAGCACGCATCGGCCTCCTGCGATAGCGGATTACCGCCGCATTTTTCAATGACAGGATTGACAACCGCCCGGATAGAATACAACAGCCGCATTTGCGCCACGGACGGGACGTAGGCACTCTGCCCGTACTTCCACAGGTCGAAGACCGCTTCCGCCATCGGCGATGCCGTCTCCTCCGTTTCGTACAGGGCGAAAGTGTTGGTGTTCCCGTCGTATGCCCCGATGTCGGCCGACGTGCCTTGTTCCACGCCGAGACTGTCGGCGAAAGCCTTCGGTGCAATGTCCCACAGATAGACCGCATACCCGTTTCCCTCGGTGTCGCCGTCCGGGTTGGTATGGAAGACGACGGCAATCGCCTGCTTCCCCGATTGCTCGTACTCGCTGTACGGTAGGGTTGTCCCGTCCACGCAGAGCACATGCCCCGGTCGCATGGCCGTATCGGGTATTTCGATATGTGCGTCGCAAGCCACCAAAGCAACAACCATGACGACCGCCGATACCAATCGTCTCATGTTTCTGATAATTCTCTGTTTCATCTTTTCCCTTATTTTATCGGTAGTTTCACTCCGAGGACGATACCGGCCCGAAGCACGTCCGCCCCCTTTATCATCACATCGCTCTTTACCTGCCAGAATAGCGTCCAGCCGGAGCGCAGCACATAGTTATGCTCGTAGCCGAAATGCAGACCGGCAAGGAACTTGTTTGTATCGCTGCCCGCTGACGCCCCGATACGCAGATTTCCGTAGTGGTTGCGTCCCCGTGCGACACACGGCTTGTAAGCCGCACCGAAGCCGTAGGTTCGGTAATTCTTCCAGAAGGATTCCGGGCAGACATGGCCGCACGAGGCGCACTCCGTCCATTGCAGGTAGCCGTTGGCGAAGAACTCCCACGCATGGCGGTAGTTCACTTCATGTTCGTAGGCCAGTGTCACGTCCATTCCGTTCTTGTACAGCAGTCCTGCGCCGAGCGACAGGCGGCCGCTGCCCCGCTGTGCGTTCGCGTTCAGGGCGAGGCACACGCAGGCGAGGATAAGGATAAACGTCTTTCTCATCATCATTCCTCCTCCAATAATGCTTCATTGAACGAATCGGCCGACAGCACCTCCTCATAGTCGATGTTCAGGCTGATGTTCCGCCCGCTGATCTGTTTCTCCGTCATCTCGATAGTTAGCGTCTTGTCGTTCGGAAACGTCATCTTCTTGATGACGATGACATTGCGGTATCCGCGTCGGAACGTCTTGCTCGGCTCAAGCACCAGCGCGGGCGTCAGCTCGATGGTCTGTGCGTTGGTCGCCTTGGACAGCTTCTTGTCCGCCAGCTTCACCCGCATTTCGTCGATGTCGAAGCGGATATTCGTCTTGTTCTCTATGGAGAAGTCGATGAAGAAGTAATCGCCCACGGCGTAGATGTTGTTCAGCCGCATCACCATGCGGTGCGCCTTGGTCGCCACGTTGCGGATCTTCGCGGGCGAGTTCCAGACCCGTCGGGCGAAGCGCGTCATGTCTGCGGTGGACATTGAGACCGCCGGATTGTTGTAGGCGTCCCGTTCCTGCAACTGAATCTCCTTGTCGGCCACAGCCTCCCGCAGCCGGGTGGTGTAGAGCAGCGCATACTGCGTGCGGTATCGCTCCGTTACGACGGTGACGATAGCCAGTACCTCGCCGTCCTCGTGTCCGGCCTCTTTCGGTTTCAGCCGGATGATGTTGTCGAGCGGCTGGTCGCCCGCCACTTTGTCTGTGGATATATCCACGAAGCGCACAGGCTCGGAAGCCGTGATGACCGTCGTCACCTGCTCGTTCACGGTCAGATGTTCCATCTCCTCGTAAGTTCGCTGCGCCAGTGCGTTACGTCCCGTGAACAGCCCGGCCGCGAGAAAAAATACCGTTATGGTCCTTTTCAAATTCATATTCATATCATTATTATATTGGTTTCATTGTTACCTCTTGTTTCTTCTTTTCCCTTATTTCGCCTCGTTCTTGCGTGCCGTCTCTTCCCGGATTCTCCGCTCGGCAATCTCGCAGTAGGCTTTCTCCGTCTCGAAGCCGATGTAATGCCGTCCCGTGCGGATCGCTGCCACTGCGGTCGTCCCCGAACCGATGCAGTTGTCCAGTACGATGTCTCCCTCGTCGGTGTAGGTCCGTATCAGGTACTCCATCAGTGCCACAGGCTTCTGTGTCGGGTGGTAGAACGTCCCGCGTCTGTGCTCCTTCGGCATGAAGATGACCGAAGTGGGGTATTTGTCGTCGGCGATACGTACCGGTGAGAGCTTCATCGCGCCGTAACAGCGGTTGGTAAACCCTTCCGTTTTTCGTCGTCCGTGGTTTCTCCGCTCCGGCGGACACGGCGTCATCTGCGGATGATAGACCGGCTGCCGCTTGTAGAAGACAAGAATGTCCTCATGCTGGCGCAGCGGCATACGTTTAGCGTTGAGATGTCCCGTCACGCGGTCTTTCTGCCAGACGAGGTTGTACCGCCACAGCTTCGGTTGCGACAGCATGAGCCGTGCGGAGAAAAGTCCCTGCCCGAACAGGATGACGGGGCTGTCCGGCTTGGTTATCCTATGGTATTGCTCCCACAGGGAATCCAGCGGTATCGTGTTGTCCCAAGCCGCCGCACGGTTGCTCCTGTTCAATGCCCCGTAAGGCATATCCGCAATCACGGCATCGATGCTGTTGTCCGCAATCTGCTTCATGCCCTCAAGGCAGTCCATTCGGTAAATATGGTCAGTCTCTATCATGGCGTATCGGTTGTTGTTTCGTTGATTTGCCGGGCACTTATCCACGTACAGCGTCCCGTCCGGGTCATCTGGAGTTCACACCGCCAGAGGGTGTTCTTTTCCACATGCTTGAAATTGACCTCCCCGTCTCTCGGCCCGTAAAAACCGGTTTCTTTCTGGAAGGCGAACAGGGCGATTCGCCGCCCGTCCTCCGTCTGAAAGTTGCAGATCAGGGCGAACCTTCCTCCCTTGTGCCACCATTCGGTGCTTACGAGTCTCCCGACGAACGGTTCTGCCTTATCAGGGGCGATGTAATCCTCATAGTAAAAGCCGTCCGTACCTTTATGGTATTTTGATAAATCCGCTTCCATATCTTATCAATTCTTGTTTTCCCGGCCGTTCACCAGATAGACGAACGTCCCGTATTTCAGTTTTACCTTGTTTTTCTTGATGGCCTTGCTGATGGCGTTGCTTGTTTTCTGGTAGGCGTTATTGACCGCCTGCATACCCCATTGGGCGAGGCTGTTGCCATATCCGCCGGTATTCATGTTCATGCTGCCCGACATGGCGCTGCTCGCCACGTCCTTGCTTGTCTCGCGGAACTGGCTGACGGGCACGTGCAGCCCCTCCAGTCCGTCTGTATCATACAGCGAAAGACTGACCTTCACCAGTTCGTCATCGACAAGGATACTGTTGATGCTCCCTTTCACGCGCCCGGAGGAGAAGCCGCTGACCGTGGCATACAGGTACGTGCCCCGCTTGACCACATTCTCGCCGATCTCCACGTCATCGAGCAGGCGCAGCCGCACGCGAGACCCGTCCACGGCCTTGATGTCTTCGTCGATGATAGCCTGGATGAGCTTCGGCTCGCGTCCGTTCCGGGTCAGCGTGTTGAAGTAGTCCGAAGTGGTCTTCACTTTCTTTACCACCTCGCTCGCCTTGTCATGCTCGGACGGGGCTTTGACCGAACGGCTGTCCTCGTCGATGCTTCCTTTGTCCCGTACCGTCGTATCCTGCGGTGCGGGTGGGGCGAGGCTGTCCGTCCCGGTCGGTGCAACCTCCCGCTGTCCCCGCAGCCTCGCTTCGGCAAGGGCTTTCTCCAGCTCCGCAAGAGCCTCCTGTTCCCGTCGCTTGGCATCGGCCGTTTGCGCCGCCAATGCTTTCTCCTGCTCCTGCTGGTCGAGCAGGGCGATGTCGTCCTCCGTATATTGTGACTCGTACTCTTCCTTATTGTCGTCGGGTTCGTCCCGTTCGATGTTGTCCACGGCCGAGTAGTCTTGGATCTTGCCCCACGATTTGGCCATGTTCTCGTACTTGCTGCCGATACCGTCGCCGCCCTTGATGGTCGCGTCCGGCAGTTCGGGGTTCAGGAACTCCGTCGTCTGCAGCGTTCGGTCCAGAATCTCGGCCTTTTCGGTATGGAACAGGTCGAAGATGAAGTACGATGCACCCAACAACGGAATATAGAGTATGGCCGGAAGCATGTACTTCGGTTCTCTGAAATTGATTCTCTTGATTATATCCATTATCATCTCTAATTGATTTGCACATATTTACCTTCTATGGCACACTCCCTAAGCACCCTCGCATTCTCTTCCCCGAAAGCGATCAGGATACTGCCGCAGCCGGGGGAGTCGCCGCGCGACCCGTCCGGACGGTAGAACCGTATCCGGTGACGCAGGAATTTCATGCCCGTTGCTTTCTCGAAGATGATGTCTTGGAACATCTTCGAATCGCAGCGGTTGAACAGCAGGGCTATGCCGTTGCCGTGCTCCGCCAGACGCCTGACGAAAAGCTCGATCAGAGGTCGCGAATACGGCGGGTTGAGCCATACGCGGCCTTTCCATTTTTGGGACAGCCCGTCTATGTTCTTGTCATACATGACCTCGGCCGTCCGCCATAGCGGATGAACCGGCGCACAGGGGTCGAGATCGAACTTTCCCAATGCCTCCAGCACCTCCTTGGGGGTGTACCATTCATCGGACGGATTATCCGTCCTCTCGAATCGTGTATTCATAGTTCTTGTCATTTTGTTTTATTCCCGCCTCGGAATCCGGACTACGGCACGTCCGCATCTTGTCCCCTGATGTCGAACCGTGGCCCGTTCGGTGCGGAGAGCATTTTCCGCCGCTCCCGAAGAACCGAATCCTGCATCTCCGTGGCCGTCCGGCGGGACGGATGATGACGGTACACGACCGTCAGGCGGTAGATGTTCCACACTAACCCGCCGATGACGAAAGCGAAGACAATGACAAGGAACAGCGTCCGGTGCACATTGGCGAAGCCCTGTACTTTGGCTGCGGCCTTGTCGATGCGGGTCGCTTGGGCGAACCTGCGGCCTGCCTGTACGTCGCGCTCGTAGCGTTCCTTATACTTCGGGTCGTTCTTGTCCGGCATCTTCTCGCCGAACAGCATACGTCTGAATCCTTTGATATTCATAACTTCGATATTCTAATAGTTGCTCTTCGTCTTCTGCTCGATGTCCTTGTTCAGCAGCGTGCGCCAGTTCACGATAAGCAGTCCGTGCGGATTGTTCTCCGTGCGCGGCACACGCTTGAGCTGCCCCGCCGTGACGAGTTCTCGCATCAGGATATTGCTCCGTCGTTCGATGCGCTGTCTGCCGTAATAGGTGAACTCCATTTTCTCCTTGTTGAAAGCGATACTGTCGCAGAAAATGCTGAATACCGCACTCGTTCCGAGGATGTTGGAATAGAAACCTTTTTCTTTCAGGGTATTGTACTGCGCCAGCCCCGTTTCGTCCACCAGATACATGGCTTTCTCCATCGTGTAGCGGATATACTTGTCGTCGGGCGCAAGCGTAAAGAAGTAGTGGTGGAACATTTCCACATGGCTCTTGGCTTCCACGTCCAATGTTTCCTCCATCGTTGTGCGGCGCACCAGTATGGGCACGTTGCCGTCCAGCACGTACACCTTTTTCTGTGCGTCTGTGACCATCGTGCGAGCCGTCCAGATGCTCGACACGCTGATGATGATACACCCCGCAAGAAAGGCGGTGCAGATGATACCTACCAGCTTGATCTTGTTTTCCAGATTCTTGATGACCATACGCTACCTGTTTTTGTTTTTCAGTTCATTTACATACTCACGGTGAAGCATGACCATCATCGTCTCGTGTAGCTCTGTTACCAGAGGGGCGAATACCTCGGCGAACACATGCAGGTAATGTCCCTGCATGAACACATGGGTAAACACCCAAAAGATACCGTTCCTGCGTTTTCGGGGATTCTTTTGGAGTTTGGCAAGGTGCAGGCGATAGGTGAGATAATCCGCCAGCGGAACGACATAACGGTCATTCCACTCGAACGCCTCGTCGAGTTCTTCATACTGCGGGTCGAGCGGCTGGTTCTCCACTACGTCGTTGAATGCCTCGCTCATACATTTGTCTGCATAGCACATGAACTTTTCGTCCTTGCACCAGTTTTCGATTTTCTTTTTCATTTTCATTTTTGCATATCCGGTTATTGATTGTTTTTATCGCATGATTCCGCCCATAGCTCCCGTTGCCGTCATCTTGGCCTGCTGTGCCACGCCCTCGCCGAAGTTTCGGGTAGAGAACGCCGTATCGCCTTCCGGGATCATCCATGCCGCCAAGTCCGGCACGAGGTTCAGACATTTCAGGGCCACGATGCTTGCCGCCATCAGGTAGCCCGCCGAGAAGAAGGAGTTTTGCAGGTAGGCTGCCATTGTCTGCTCGCTTGCCGTTATCGCCGTCAGGTTCTCCACTTGAATACAAAGTACAATATCGAAGAGAAGCAAAACATAAAACCCGACGAAGTAGAGGCACGCTCCGTAGAAATGCACCGTCAGGTAGCGTGTCAGCCATTTTGCCCATGCGCCTTCCCACTTGGGCAGCAACGAGAACGCCCACTGTATCGGCCCGAATATCGTCAGCATTCCCAAAAGAATTTGCTGGCAATATATCGTGCCCCACCAACCCAAGCGGAACACCACGAGGGCGACCAGCATGATAATCTTATCTATACCCACGACTATGCCCGAAGTCAATGAGGTAAACCACAGCTTCGAAGCGTCTTTCTCCATATTGGTCACTTCGTCCACGCCGGTCTGCTCCATCGTCGCCTCTATCAGGTTCGGATCGGACGTGCCCGAATGGGCGACATCGGCCTGCGCCTGCAAGCTCGTGTACATCGTGTCCCGTACATGGATAAGTTCCTGTACCTCCTCGAACTTATCCGTTATCTGCGCGGCTTCCGCCTCATAGAGGTCGTGCGTGTACGACCCGATACAGTTCGGTATGTAAGAGAGGAAGTCCAGAAAGCACCAGTTACTCCCGCTGCCCGCCATGCCCGTATCGGCCGGCGGATACCACCAGCACAAGACGAACGACACGGCCAAGGGGCGGAAGAGTTTCATCACGTCCAGCGGTTCGTGTTTGACCATCATCTTATACGCCATGCCCGCCGCCATGATGATGGCAAAGAGTGCGGCCAGTGCCATACACATCTGCAAGATCCACCAATTATCCCAAGCGGATCTAACCATCGGAAATGAAAGGATAGTAAGGTGATGTAATATCACTGATTTACAGTCTATTAGGAATGAAAGCCGATTTAGGATTGGTTCGTTATTCTTTCCTAAATTAGCGGATTGTTTACCCACTTTTGTCTCGTTTTTGTCCCTCGTTGTATTATCTTTGCATCGCAAGCTAAATGCTTGATAATCAGTGATAAAAGAATATATTAACATCAGAAAAGAAAGGAAATAAAATGGGACGAAAGAAGAAAGAAATCCGTTTGAAGGAGCCTGTGCGCATCCGAGAAAAGAAGATAGCAGGTGGCAACATCAGCCTCTATCTTGACATTTACCAGAAGGGATTGAGAAAGAAAGAGACGCTGAAACTCTATCTTGTGCCAGAAATCAACGCTGCTACCAAGTTGCAAAACGCCAATACAAGAAAGTTGGCAGAGCAAATCAAGGCGCAGCGCATTCTTGACATCCAGAGAGAGGGTCTTGTGGATTGGGACAAGGTGAAGAAGTCACGCATGACACTTACCAAGTGGATGGATGACTTTGTGAAGTACAATGCCGAGTTGTCTGAGTCTTCCATGAAGACAAAGCGAAACACTCATGCTCGCATTGACCAATACCTATTACATATAGGCAAGCCAGAGTTTCTGTTGAAAGACGTGGATAAGGAGTTTTGCAAAGGCTTCATTACTTTTTTGAAGACTTGCACCTACAATGATGGAAAGAAACAACTCAGCACCACCACTTGCCGTATGTTCGTCAACTATTTCGGCTCGTCATTGGCAAAGGCAGTAAGGGACGGACTGATTGAGCAAAATCCATTCTTGTTGTTGGAGGCAAAGGAGAAGCCACAGAAGCGAGTGGCTGAGCGTGAGTTTCTGACGATAGAGGAAATAAAGAAGGTGATGAACACACCATGCCGTTATGAACTGGTGAAGAAAGCCTTTCTATTCTCCTGTTTCACCGGTCTGCGATATAGCGACATGAAAGCCTTGAACTGGAGTGAAATCCACAAGGCTGCTGACGGCAAGACAGAATACATTGACCATATCCAAGTCAAGACCAAGGATAGAGTAACCATCCCCTTGTCGGAAGAAACAAAGAAGTGGATGCCTAAAAGAGAAGAAGGCATAGACAACATCTTCCACAACTTGACAATCACATCTACAACTGTAGAAGTGGTTCTGAAAGAATGGATGGAGGCAGCAGGAATAACCAAGCATATAACCTACCATTGCTCACGACATACGGCGGCTACGATGCTCCTGACCCTTGGTGCAAGTATCTATGTAGTAAGCAAGATACTCGGACACAAGAGCATCAAGATGACGGAGATTTACGCCAAGATTGTTGACAAGAAGAAGTTGGAGACCGTGAACCTCGTGAACGGAATGTTTGACCAAATACCAGTAATACAATGAAGATAGAAATCAAGGAACGTAAGCTGACGGAAGGCAAAAGAGCCTTATATCTGGAATACTACGAGACTGGCTACCGTAAGAGAGAAAACTTGCACCTCTATCTCTTGCCCGATGATGCCGTTGGTGCTGCAAAGCACAATCGGCTTACATACAACAAGGCTATGGAGATACGAGCAGAGCGCATCCTCACCCCTCCTGTATTGGAGAAAGAGAATGCCAAAAGCGAAGAACAAGGCAACGGCTTGACTTGGCTACAATGGTGCGATGACTATATCAAATGGTCTGTTGATTGTGGCAACTGCAAGAAGATGATAGGTCATAAGAATGTTGTCCGCAAGCGTATCGCCACTTATTTACGGAGAGTAGATAAGAAAAACATCCTGCTGAAAGATGTCAGTAAAGATGAAATTTGCGGTCTTTTTGATTATATGCGCAACAAGTATCGCAACAAACGCCAAATCAAGACCAACGGAGGACGGTTGGCTGATTACACATTACTGTTGTTTGAGGAAACTGTCAAAGCGATATTTAACAAGGCTATGCGTGAAGGACTTGTAAAATTCAATCCAGTACACAGTCTAAACAAGTTGGAACGCTTCCATGCTCCTGACAAACACAGAGAGTATCTTACGCCCGAAGAACTCACACGTTTCCTGGCGGTGGAAGCTGAATGCGAGAATGAACGAACCGTACAACTCGCATTTGGTTTATCATCCATGACAGCCCTTCGCCTTGGCGATATGCAGCATCTAAGGTGGTGTGATATTAAAATGATAGATGGCGTGCCGACAATCAGCATCATACAGCGAAAGACAAAGCGTCCTGCCATTATTCCGCTCAATGAAATGGCACAATCATTGTTGCCACCTCGGACGGATGACAATCCGGAAAGTCTTGTGTTTCACCTTGTCAAGAAGTCAGACAACGTATCGAAATACGTAAGAAGACTTAAAGAAAAGGCAGGCATAGAAAAGGATTTGACCTACCATTGCTCACGGCATACGACAGCATCGTTGGCTATCTCAGCAGGAGCAGATATATCAGCAGTGAAGGATGTTTTGGGACATGGAAGCATAACTTCAACCGAAGTTTATGCAAAAGTGGCTCTTGAAAAGAAGATAGAGGCGGTCAATCTGTTTAATGGCGTGTTTGATTGAGACATACAGCAGAGTGCGAACAATGGGGAAGTCTTACTTCTTCCCTTTTGTTGGTAAATTGCCGTAAGGCTGTATTCAAAAAACGCTTGTGTTCAAATAAATCAGCAAGACTTATCTGAGCACAGGCATTTTCATGTTCAATTTAATCTTTGATATAGATGACAACAGGAGTAATATACGCTCGTGTCTCCAGTATGGGTGACAGACAGAGCACGGAAAGACAGGTCAAGGACTTGTCGGAGTATGCAAAATATAAGGGTATCGAAGTCTTCAAGGTCTTTGAGGAACACATCTCTGGCGCAAAGAAGAATGATGAGCGTCCAGTGTTGTGTGAGGCAATGGAATACTGCAAGGCAAACCGCATTGGAATCCTACTTGTCAGCGAGCTGTCAAGATTGGGTCGCAATGCGTTTGAGGTGCTTGCCTCTGTCAAGAAACTCATTGACTGTGGCATTAACCTCTACATACAAAAGGAACAGCTTATATTATTGGACGATGAAGGACATCCATCCCTCTTTGCCCCGATAATGATAGCCACGCTTTCGACCTGTGCGCAATTGGAACGTGATAATATCTCATTTCGATTGCAGTCTGGTCGGAAGCGGTATATAGAGAAAGGCGGAAAACTCGGACGCAAGGTTGGCTCTATAAAAACTACAGAACAGATAAAGACCGAATATAGGGAAGTAATAAGTTTGCTCCGCAAGGGATATTCAATTCGGGATGTGGCGAAACTGAGTGGCAAGGGTGTGAGTACGGTGCAACGAGTAAAGCGATTGATGATGCTATAAAAGTTCATTTTGAAGAATAAACAGCTACAAATGACACTAAAACCGCACAAATTCGCCTTATTTATGCAGAAAACAACCTCGCAGTTGTGTTTTCTCATTAAAATCAGTTATCTTTGTAGGCAAAATGGCAATAGCCAGAATTATAAATGGAACAAAGCGAAATACGTCTAAGATGATAAAGGAAACAATATCTCCTGTTCAAAATGCAGGAACACAAATGAGCCAAGAAGAAAAATCATGGTTAAATCATTCTCAAATGATAGCCAATGCCATGTCCGCAAGAATGAAGGAACTTGGAATGACTCAAAAGATGTTGGCTGAAAAAATGAATTGTACGCAACAGTACATTTCAAAAATCTTAAAAGGACGAGAAAACCTTTCGCTTGAAGCCATAAGCAAAATAGAGAATGCCTTGTATATTCATTTCCTGCAAATGGATGAATAGTCATATTCTCATAAGTGTAATGATAAAAACAAGATAAGATATGCCAGTACAAAGTGAAGCCGCTCTCGAAAACGGACTTATAGACACTCTTCAAAAGATGAACTACGAGTATGTTCATATTGAGGAGGAGAAGAACCTGTCTGCCAATTTCAAGAAGCAGTTGGAGATACACAACAAGAAGAAATTGGAAGAACTCGGTCGCACAGAATTTACTGAGTCTGAATTTGAAAAGATACTAATTTATCTTGAAGGTGGCACTCGCTTTGAGAAGGCAAAGAAACTTCGTGACCTCTTTCCGCTTGAACTTGAAAGTGGTGAACGCCTGTGGGTGGAGTTCTTGAACCGTACCCATTGGTGTCAAAACGAGTTTCAAGTTTCCAACCAAATTACAGTTGAAGGAAGGAAAAAGTGCCGTTATGATGTGACGATACTCATTAACGGTTTGCCTTTGGTTCAGATTGAACTGAAGCGCAGAGGTGTGGAGTTGAAACAGGCGTACAACCAGATACAACGCTACCACAAAACTTCCTTTCATGGATTGTTTGACTATATCCAGTTGTTTGTCATATCCAATGGTGTGAACACTCGCTATTTTGCCAACAACCCGAATAGTGGCTATAAGTTCACTTTCAACTGGACGGATGCAGCCAATGTGCCGTTCAACGACTTGGAGAAGTTTGCCACAGTGTTCTTCGACAAGTGTACGTTGGGCAAGATTATAGGCAAGTACATCGTTCTGCATGAGGGTGACAAGTGCCTGATGGTGCTTCGCCCTTATCAGTTCTATGCGGTGGAGAAAATTCTTGACCGTGTAGAAAACTCCAACGACAATGGCTATATTTGGCATACAACTGGTGCAGGCAAGACCTTGACCTCATTCAAGGCTGCACAACTCGTTTCTGAGTTGGACGATGTGGATAAGGTTATGTTTGTGGTTGACCGCCACGACCTTGACACTCAGACGCAAGCCGAATACGAGGCCTTTGAGCCTGGTGCCGTTGACAGTACCGACAACACGGATGAGTTGGTGAAGCGTCTGCACAGCAATTCTAAGATTATCATCACTACCATCCAGAAGTTGAATGCCGCTGTTAGCAAGCAGTGGTACAGTAGTCGCATTGAGGAAATACGCCATTCTCGTATCGTAATGATTTTCGATGAATGTCATCGAAGCCATTTCGGAGAATGCCATAAGAACATCGTGAAGTTCTTTGACAATACGCAGATATTCGGCTTCACTGGTACGCCTATTTTTGTGGAGAATGCCGTGGACGGACACACTACAAAAGAGATTTTCGGTAACTGCCTTCACAAGTATCTTATTAAGGATGCCATTGCCGATGAAAACGTGCTCGGTTTCCTTGTGGAGTATTACCACGGCAACGAGGATGTGGACAATGCCGAGCAAGACCGCATGACGGAGATAGCCAAATTCATCCTTAATAATTTCAATAAGTCAACATTTGACGGTGAGTTTGACGCACTGTTTGCCGTGCAGTCTGTGCCAATGCTTATCCGCTACTACAAGATATTCAAGAGTCTCAATCCGAAGATTAGAATTGGTGCGGTATTCACATACGCTGCCAACAGCAGCCAAGATGACGAGCAGACAGGCATGAACACAGGTGGCTATGTAAGCGACAGCACAGGTGAGGCTGACGAGTTACAAGCCATCATGGATGACTATAATAATATGTATGGAACGAGTTTCACCACCGAAAACTTCCGCGCGTATTACGATGACATCAACCTCCGCATGAAGAAAAAGAAGGCCGACATGAAGCCTCTCGACCTTTGCCTTGTGGTAGGAATGTTCCTTACTGGCTTCGACAGCAAGAAACTCAACACGCTCTATGTTGATAAGAACATGGAGTATCATGGCTTACTGCAAGCGTTCAGCCGTACCAACCGTGTGCTGAACGAGAAGAAACGTTTCGGAAAGGTGGTGTGCTTCCGTGACTTGAAAAGCAAGGTGGACGAGTCTATCAAACTTTTCAGCAACAGCAACAATCTTGAAGATATAGTGCGTCCGCCGTTTGATGATGTGAAGAAGAACTATCAAGAACTGACCAAGGATTTCTTGACACATTATCCCGAACCACATTACGTGGACTATCTCCAAAGCGAGAACGACAAGAAGCAGTTTATCCTTGCTTTCCGTGACATCATCAAGAAACACGCAGAGATACAGGTGTATGACGAGTTTGATGTAGATGCTCCCGACCTTGGCATGACCGAACAGCAGTTTATGGACTTCCGCAGCAAGTATCTTGACATTCATGACAGCATTATTTTGGTTGACCCACCTGCACCAAAGCCAACTCCCAACCCTAATGAAGACGAACCAACTCCAGAAGATCATAAACTTACGGATATTGACTTCTGCTTGGAATTGTTGCATAGTGACATTATCAATGTTGCCTACATTTTGGAGTTGATTGCAGACCTCAATCCATACAGCGAGGATTATTCAGAAAAGCGCAAGCACATCATCGACACAATGATAAAGGATGCCGAACTTCGCAGTAAGGCAAAGCTCATTGACGGATTTATCCAGAAGAATGTAGATGATGACCGTGACAACTTCATGGCTCGCAAACAAAAGGCTGACGGTACGAGCGACCTTGAAGAGCGATTGAACAACTATATCGTCACAGAGCGTAACAATGCTATCAATACGCTTGCCAAGGACGAAGATTTGGACGCTTCCGTGCTCAATCATTACCTTTCTGAATATGACTATCTACAAAAGGAGCAGCCAGAAATCATACAAGAGGCATTGAAAGAGAAGCACTTGGGACTGATAAAAAAGCGCAAAGCATTAACAAGAATACTCGATAAACTGCGTTCTATTATAAGAACATTCAGTTGGGAATGACAAAATTGCAATGATAAAGATAGTTAGAGATATAGATATAACGGCTCTTGGAGTCAGCGTGTATAACCGCAAGTGGCAACCTATCCATTTACAACAAGGTGAAATGGATGGAGCATGTGCTGTGTATTCTATGATGATGAATCTTCTTATACTAAAGGTTCTCACTCGTAGCCAAGTTGTAAACTTGAACACTACATTCAAAGGAAATACCGCCAAAGGAAGGCTTTTCAAAGAGTTCTTTGTAACAGAAGGACTTTGCCGTGATGGTTTCTATTTCTCAGAAATCAAAGAAAAACTTTCTCACTCTTTTGCTAAAGAAGTAACATCATCTGCACTACAATATACGGCTTCTCTATCAGACCAAACCATATTTGTAGAAGAACTTAAAACTGCAATAAATGACAACTTGCCTTTGGTTACTGCCATATCATTTAGAGGTGGTGCTCATGCAATACTTGCTATTGGCTATGAAGAGCAAGAAGGGGTTGTTGAAAAAATATTTTGTTTAGACCCAGGCTATACCATCAATCATACCTCTTTTTGGAATAGCGTTATAATACTAAATAAGGGGAAAGGGAAGTATTGCCATCAGTATATAACAGACAAAGACGATGACAATGTCTTTATTAGTGAAACATTGAAAATAAAAAAGAAATAACGATATGAGCGAAGAATTACAACAGAAACTCCGTGACCAGCTTTGGGAAGTCGCAAACAAACTGCGTGGCAATATGTCAGCCAGTGACTTCATGTATTTTACCCTTGGCTTTATCTTTTACAAGTATTTGTCGGAGAAGATAGAGAAACATGCAAACTCCGCCTTGGTGGATGATGAAGTCACGTTCAAGGAATTGTGGGCAATGGAGAAAGACGAGGATATTGAAGCATTGCAACAAGAAGTAAAGACTGACTGTTTGGAAAACATCGGCTACTTCATAGAGCCAAACTTCCTGTTCTCGTCAGTCATTGAAAGCATTAAGAAGAAAGAGAACATCCTACCTATGCTCGAACGCTCATTGAAGCGCATTGAGGACAGCACTCTCGGACAGGACAGCGAAGAGGACTTTGGCGGTCTGTTCTCTGACATTGACCTTGCTTCGCCTAAGTTGGGAAAGACTGCTGATGATAAGAACACATTGGTGAGCAATGTTCTTCTTGCCCTTGATGACATAGATTTCGGTGTAGAAGCATCGCAAGAGATTGACATTCTCGGTGATGCCTACGAGTATATGATTAGCCAGTTTGCAGCTGGTGCCGGCAAGAAGGCTGGCGAGTTCTATACACCTCAGGAAGTGAGCCGTATCTTGGCAGAAATTGTTACCATCGGTCACGCTCGTCTGCGCAATGTCTATGACCCAACTTGCGGTAGTGGTTCGTTGCTGCTCCGTGCTGCAAGCATCGGTCATGCCAACGAGATTTTCGGACAAGAGAAGAACCCTACGACCTACAACTTGGCTCGTATGAATATGCTTCTGCATGGTATCAAGTTCAGCAATTTCCGCATTGAGAATGGCGATACTTTAGAGGCTGATGCTTTTGGCGACACTCAGTTTGACGCTGTCGTCGCAAATCCACCTTTCTCTGCCGAATGGAGTGCAGCCGACAAGTTCAACAACGACGACCGTTTCAGCAAGGCAGGACGCTTGGCACCACGCAAGACAGCCGACTACGCCTTTATTCTCCACATGATTTACCACCTTAATGAGGGTGGCACAATGGCTTGTGTTGCTCCTCATGGTGTGTTGTTCCGTGGTAATGCCGAGGGCGTAATCCGTCGTTTTCTCATTGAGAAGAAGAACTATGTGGATGCCATCATCGGACTCCCTGCCAACATCTTCTATGGCACAAGCATTCCGACTTGTATTTTGGTGTTTAAGAAATGCCGTAAAGAGGATGACAACATCCTGTTCATTGATGCAAGCAAGGAGTTTGAAAAGGTAAAGACCCAGAACAAACTCCGTCCGCAACACATCAAGAAAATTGTAGATACTTATCGTGAGCGCAAGGAAATAGAAAAGTACAGCCATCTTGCCACACTGCAAGAGGTGGCAGAAAACGACTACAATCTCAATATTCCTCGTTACGTTGATACTTTCGAGGAAGAAGAGCCTATCGACATTCATGCCGTCATGAAGGAAATCAAGGAGTTGGAAGCCAAACGTGCCGACCTTGACAAGGAGATTGAAGGCTATTTGAAAGAACTGGGAGTGGTTGAATAGTCTTTCTGCCAGTTTTGTGCAATTTTTAATTAAGAGGTTTAAGCAATGAGTGAATCAATAAACATATTGGATAAGGATTACTTGCAGTGGGTCGAAGAACTATGCAAGCGTTATCGCAAAAGTCAAATAAGGGCAGCAGTAAAGGTGAATACTGAAATGCTGCGTTTTTATTGGGAGTTAGGACAGGATATTGAGACAAAAGAAGCGTCTAACAAATATGGTAGTGGCTTTTATGCGGCACTGAGTCGTGATTTAAGACATAAACTGCCTGATGCTGACGGACTTTCTGAAACATCTGTCCGCTATGCAAAACGATTCTATTGCTTGTACTCGCCTCTTGAAAAAAGTCTTCCACAAGCTGTGGAAAAATCAGAGAATACAAATCTTCCACAACTTGTGGAAGATTTGCACACTATCCTATTCTCTATACCTTGGGGACATCATCGTTATATCATTGACAAGTGTTCGGAGGATGCTCATAAAGCATTGTTCTATGTTCGCCAAACAATGGAAAACGGTTGGAGTCGTTCTATGCTGTTGAATTTCCTTGGAACAGATTTCTATGAAAGAAGTGGAAAGGCATTGACAAATTTCAAGAAGACTTTGCCCGATATGAATAGCGACCTTGCACAAGAAATTACAAAAGACCCTTATGATTTCTCTTTTACTGGTGTTCGTGGTAAATACAATGAACGCAAATTGAAAGATGCTTTACTGGCTAACATTACGAAATTCCTGTTGGAATTGGGTACAGGTTTTGCGTATGTTGGCAAGGAGTATCGTTTGCAGATAGACGAAAAGGAGAAGTTCATTGATTTGCTTTTCTACAATTTGAAGTTATCTTGCTATGTTGTGGTAGAAGTGAAGATTGGAGAATTTGACTTTCCAGATGCAGGACAACTAAGTGGTTATGTAGTAGCTTGCAATCACCTCTTGCGCCAAGAAGGTAGAGATAACCCGACCATAGGATTACTCATTTGTAAGCAAAAGAGCAACACCATAGCCCAGTATGCTTTAGAAGGTAGCAGTCAGCCTATCGGAATCTCCGAGTACGAACTATCTAAGTTGTATCCTAAAAAGGTGGAGGGAACCATTCCATCCATCAAAGAATTGGAAGAAAAAATAGAAAAGGAAACAGAGAAAAGTACAAAGGACGAATAATTTTGGTATTTGCTTTTATGATTTGACATTCATACGAGGGAACATGAAAACATGTAACTGGTATGTAACTGAAAGTCGAGAAAGCACATCAAAATCGCCTCTAATCCTTTCTAAAATAGGGAAAAAGGTATGTAACTACCATGTAACTGGCATGTAACTGAACCGCAATGGTGAACTTAAATTAAGGATTAAAAATGACAACGACAATAAATAACGAACATAAGAAACTCAATGTCCCAAATCTCAGATTTCCGGAGTTTCAGGGGGAATGGGAAGAACATTTACTTGGGAATATATCAGATGTTACAAAATTGGCAGGATTTGAATTCACCAAATATGTAACATATGAAGACAATGGAAACATCATAGCAATTAGAGGGCTTAATTGCAAGAATGGCAGTCTTGATTTAAGAGATGTAAAGTATATTGATAATAGTGATTTTAGCAAACTATCGAGAAGTAAACTTTACACAGGAGACATTCTCTATACTTATGTCGGGACTGTCGGAGAAGTAGCTGTTGTTGACAAGAATGACAAGTATTATTTGGCTCCTAATGTTTCTCGAATTAGACTTTCAAAAGATTATAATTCAGACTTCATAAAACAAATGCTTGGTAGTAAAAAATTCTACAATCAAATAGTTTTTCCTCTTATTGCAACTTCTTCTCAGCCAGCTCTTTCTATGGAGAATCTAAGAAAATTCAAATTGAAAGTTCCGTCAATTAGAGAGCAAACGAAAATAGCGTCTTTGCTTAATGCTATTGACGAGCGCATTGCAACTCAAAACAAAATCATTGAGAAACTGGAATCCTTAATCAAGGGAATTGCACAGAATGTAGCTCGCAACAATAAACCCAATATTCGCTTATCGGAATGCTTGGAATATAGTTCTTCAACGCTACAAGAGAGCGATGTTTGTGAAAACGGCACATACCCTGTGTATGGTGCAAATGGCATCGTTGGCTATATCGATAATTATAACACAGAGAAAGAAGCCGTCTATATTATTAAAGATGGTTCTGGTGTTGGAACAGTTTCTTATGTTACTGGCAAATGCTCTGCAACAGGGACATTGAATACCTTACAAGCAAAAGAAGGTTATTCACTTCAATACCTTTACTATATGCTGAAAGTATTCAACTTTGAACCTTATAAAACAGGCATGGCTATACCTCACATATATTTCAAGGATTATGGTAAAGCCAAAATATTTTGCCCATCATATACAGAACAACTCAAATATGTGGAGTTACTGTCTGCAATAGATAACAAACTATCTGCAGAACAGAGTATTTTAACCGACCTTAGTTTGCAGAAGCAATACTTGCTCAGTCAGATGTTCATATAAACATCTGGCGAAGCAGATGCTGCTTTTGAGAATTATATAAGTCAAGCAGACTCTTCTCTGTTTCTGTTTTACTTTCTATATGGCTCAATATGGAATATATTCGTTTTTGATTTTCCAAAGAGGGCAGTTTGATATTTGCCTTTTCAAAGTCTGCCTTACAAAGGTTGAACCTCGTACTTCCTTGTGCATAAGGATAGATAAATTTGCGAAAAGGAGTTAAAGATACATAGTAAGATAGATATGGGGGAAAAGCTATCTTCGTATTTCTGATATGAATACCAAAACAAAAGCTATTCAGATATACATTCTCATTGCCAAGATATACTGAACCTATACCAACTTCCTCTGGAGTTTCTGATGATAGCGTGAATAATACATCACCATATTCTACAACATTCTGTTTCTCATCATCTTTGATTGCTACATATTGAAAATCTTTCTCATTGATGATATTGTTAGAATACACATTCAAGTAAGTTATGAATGGTTTTCCTGAACCAAAGTCTTGCGCTGATTTGCCAGACAAACCAGAATATGAAAAGCCGAGACTTGAAAAAGAAGTCAATACATCATTGCCGTATTGGGCATATAAAGAATCATTTAGTCCCTTGATTAAGGATTGTGCAGTTTATAGGTCTGCGATTAGCAAGAAGTTATTATGCAACGACAAGTGGACTACTTATAAAATCCAAGACATAGCAGAAATAGGAAGAGGGCGTGTCATTAGTTCAGTAGAAATTGAAAAACAAAGACATCCTCTATATCCTGTTTATTCTTCCCAAACTTCCAATGATGGAATTATGGGATATTTGGATAATTATATGTTTGATGGCGAATATATTACTTGGACTACTGATGGTGCAAATGCAGGGACAGTCTTTTACAGAAATGGTAAGTTTAATTGTACCAATGTTTGTGGCACATTAAAGATACATCTCCAATTTGATTGCCACTTTGTATCGCTTGTTCTCCAACAAGCTACTCAAAAATATGTTTCTTCTAATTTAGCGAATCCTAAATTGATGAACAACACAATGGCTTCGATAAAAATAAGAATGCCGGATATGGAAACGCAAAAACGATTATCCAAGGTATTCCAAACATTGGATAGTCGTCTACTGGTACATCAGTGTACTTATGAAATGTATCTGAGAGAAAAACAGTATTTACTTAACCAAATGTTCATATAAACATCTGGCTAAGTAAGTGTCGTTTCTGTGCCCAAAATAGTCTCAATATACTTTGCTCAAAATCAATCTTGGAGTTCAGAGTGGATGGTATTTTGGCTATTCCTTGTTGTTTCTCTTTTATTGGTATCGGACAAAGTATATTGTTTATATCTTTTAAATAGGCAGTCTTCATAGTGCCCTCTGTAACAATGCGACTAACTGCTTTTTTGAAATAAGTTGACGACATAAAATAATATAAGAATTCAACATCTATATTGGACTTTGGTACAATACCCAATATCCCTTGTTTTGTACAAACAGGATATGTCGTTATTGTAATTTCCCCAATGGTAGCACCATTTGAAAATAGAATGGAACGTGTAGGCACAAGCCAAGCTGATGATTTTTGCAATCCAAGTTCTGTAATAAAGTCTTTATTTTCAGTCAAATATTTCTGTTTTAAATCATCAATCTTGACAAATGGTATTTTACCATTATCGTAGAAACTGGCGTTTGAAGTTGTTGGAGTTCCACCCTCACCAGCAGTTTCATACAAAGAACTGAATTTAGCAAAATCAGTATCAAGAGAATCTATCGCATAATCAATAATCGCAGACTTTAGTTTCTTCAAATCCTCAATGATTTTGTTTTGGGTGGCGATGCGCTCGTCGACTAGCGAAAATAATCGGGCGATTTTCTTTTGCTCTTCATTGCTTGGAAGTAAGATCTTAGAGCCCCGAATAGTTCTTAAGGAAAGGTTTTTAATGGTTGTCCCTGTAACTTCCCCTTGAAAGTATGCTTGTATTCTAGGAGAACTAAGAATATGAAATAAATATTCTCTGACAATACGTGATGATGGATTAATATAGCAAGCACTTTTGCCTAGCATTATGTTTTCTCCATTATATAGAGCTACATTACCTATTGTTCCATTAATAGACATAAGTATGGTGTCTACTTTTAGCAGAGCTGCATTATACTTATACGCTTCTTCCTTTGTTACTCTTAATGTTTTTTCGTTTATAGATACTTTCCCATCAATAATATTATTACCGTTAATAAAACAGTAGTCGCCTTGTTCGCAATAAACAGGAGTGGAGTGCAAGCCATCTCCTATAGATACTGTGAGATTCTCTAGTCTTTCAGAATCCCACTCCCCACTAAACTCCGGAAATCTCAAATGGGGAACATCTGGGATTTATTATTCTCTAATTATATGCACAACATATTAATATACGATTATGGGACAAAAAACAATTAGAGAAATCTCGGTTGCATGGAAAGAGTACAAGCAACCTTATGTGAAGCAGTCTACAATGGCTGCTTATGTGCTCATCTTGGAGAATCATATTCTTCCAAACTTTGGAGAAAGCGATACACTCCACGAACAGGCTGTGCAAGACTTTGTTTTATGGAAAATTGAGAATGGGCTGAGTGTGAAATCCGTGAAAGACATATTGATAGTTCTGAAAATGGTTATGAAATTCGGTGTGAAAAACGAATGGATGGATTATCAAGAGTGGGACATCAAATATCCGTCTTCTTCGACAACCAAAGATTTGGAAGTACTGTCAGTTGCCAATCACAAGAAAATACTCAATCATATTCAAAGCCATTTCTCCTTTGCCGGACTTGGTATCTACATCAGTCTTTGTACAGGGCTTCGCATAGGGGAAGTCTGCGCATTGAAGTGGAGCGATATCAATGTTTCCGAGGGTACGATAACCGTTAATCGTACAATTGAACGGATTTACATTATTGATGGGACGGAGAAACATACCGAACTAGTTATCAACACACCCAAGACACAAAACTCATGTCGGGAAATTCCTATGACAAAGGAGCTTCTTGCAATGGTAAAACCACTGAAGAAGGTCGTCAATGAAGATTTCTATGTCTTGACTAATGATGAATATCCAACCGAGCCTCGTACCTATCGTAATTACTACGGTAAATTAATGGCGAAGTTAGGTATTCCCAAATTGAAATATCATGGACTCCGCCATAGTTTTGCCACTCGTTGTATAGAAGCAGGCTGTGACTACAAAACCGTTAGTGTATTGTTAGGGCATTCCAACATTTCAACTACATTGGACTTATATGTTCATCCAAATATGGAACAGAAAAAGCGTTGTATAGCGAAAGTCTTTAAGTCGTTGGGAAAATGATGTAATATGTAGAGCGAAGGAATTTGATACAGTAATTTCTTCGCTCTCAATCATTGCACACATTCTGAGAATGGGGTTAAAACCTTTATTATCAACATCCATAATAGAGTAATCTGCTCATTATGGTACATCGAAAAGAGAAAAGGAGAGGAAAAATCCCCTCCTTAACTCTAAACCATGTCTCAGACATTCAAATCTTTCAGTGCTAGTGCATAATTGGGACAAAAACCGTCCATTATACACTTCAAGCCAAGTGTCTGATAATACTTGTAGTCATCATCTTCGGTACAGAGGTATTTGTAACCGTAGCGCGGCATGTACTCCTTGAAGAAGCGAGCCAAATCTTTCAGGCTTTCTTCTTGGTTCTTCTTGAAGTTACTGCGCACAATGATGATAGACCAGTCGGGGAAATTGCCTCTTCCACAACTATACTCCCAAAAGCGGATGTAGCAGTCCAGATCACGTTCACTGATGTTCACACAAAAGCCATTGGCATTTTGCATCACGCTACAACTGTTTCTGTAGCCGAACTTCTCACACAAGTAGAGATTGAAATCAAGAATCAAATCTTCCATAAATAATTGAATTTAAAGTGTTAATAAAAAGTGGATTATAAATGAAAGCCTCGCTTGCGCTTAGCCTTTTTCTTTTTCATCAGCCGATTGAACTCGGCTTCTTCTGCGGCAGTGGCATCGTACGACGAGTTGCCGTTTAGCAAGTCGAGACTGATGCTTGAGCCATCATCGGAATGGGAAACGCTTTGTTGTACATTATCTTCCTTATGTCTGGATTCCTGTTTGGGTGATTCAAACAAGGATGCACAAGCATTTTCTTCCAGTCGGTTGTCGATATTCAAGTAGCTGAACTCTCGGCTAATCTTAGAGCCGGAGAAAGAAAAACCGTTGTACTCAAATTTTACACCCTGTATTTCCCGTGTAGTTCGACTGACCTTGAATTTCATATCAATGTCTCGGTCGGCAAGTGCATCCTTTAAGTCAGCCCAATTTTGTACTTGGGACAGTTCCTCTTTCAACGCTTTGTATATCTCATGCTTTGCTCGGTCATAAGGGCGCAATCGTTCCTCCTTGATATGGTCTTTACCATTGGCAAAATGCAAGCGATATTTGGCGGTCAACATTTTGCAAACTTTCTCATTCCTGCGAAAGTCATTCTTGTCGCTAATCGTTTTGCCGTCATTGTCCACTCGATTAAAGACGATGTGGCAATGCGGATGTTCACGGTCGATGTGCCGGGCAATAATGTACTGCGTGTTTTCGATTCCCATCAGTTTCATGTAGTCGTGGGCAATTTGCAACATCAGTTCATCATCATGTTTCAAGCGTTCGCTATCTTCCGGTGAGAAGTTGAGCGAAGTATGTCCGACAATATTCTTTACCTTATCATTGAGTAGCGATTGTAACTCAAATTGCTCCGCAATCTGTTCGGGTGTACCTTCTACTCCAACTGCTTCCAGCAATTTGGATTTCTCCTCTTTGAGAACATAGCTGACACAGCCACCGAACGATGTCCCTTTAGTCTGTTTACCTATCATCTTTCAACCGTTTTATAAGTAGGTTAATGTGCTGAGCCATTTCCTTGCATCTGTCAGCTACGGCGAAGAAACCGTAGGTGTTTGCCTGTCTTGCCAACTGGTTAAGATTAGTACTTTCGCCAATCAGTTGACGGATAATGTGAATATGCTCTTGCGTGATTCGTTCACGTACCGAACCGTTTTCGATGAGCGAACGGATCACTTCGCTTTGGGTCTGCTTGCTCTGTCTGCAAAGCGCACCAAGCCATGCGTATTGCTGATATGACAGACGGAGTGTTACTGTATATTTCTTTTCCATTTGAATCTGTTTTTAGTGAATAATGCGTGACCATCGGGAGCCGCCTCCTCAGACTTTTTGAGGAGCAAGTGGTCGGGGAATGTAATACACCGACATTAACTTGCTACAGTAAAAAAGTCTCGATTCTTCTCCCTGAGTTCAAAGTCTGAATCCTCGCTTCTTGGGTGGTAAAACCTTCGGTTGTGGAGTGCCTTGTTGTACGCTGATGAGCTTTAAATCGAATGTATCTATCAGTGTTTTCAAGACGGGATTCTTCCTTATCATTTGTTGAAGGATGGCTTCGTCAGGCTTCACTTTGAGTAGATAATCAGCTATGTCGTACCCCTCCTTGCGTTCGTCTTCGGTTGCGTTGACTTCCAAATAATCGAACATTTGTACTTCAATTCCGCAGCTTTTCATCAGGCTGATTTTGCTCTGCCAATAGTCGGTTGCACCTAAATCAGGGAATAATACAACGCTTCTTCCTGCCAGAACGGATAGGCTGTTGACATTGAAGCAACCGTTCTTTCCACCTGATGCTATCCATAGGAATTGCGGCAGATAGTAAGATGCAATAATTGCCGTTTTCTCGCTTTCGACCAGCGCAACTGGACGGCTTTTGTCTTCGGAAAGCAGATGCTCACCGAAGAAGCACTGCTTCAAATTGTAATCACCTTTGTGTAATACGGAGTGCACCCACGTAACATGATTGTATGGTTCTTTTATTCGCTTACCAGTTTCGGAATTGTAAAGCATTATCTTACCAGTTCTGACTTTACTCTGATTGTCCGTTTGCCAGAATACGGTTGCACCATCCCAATACTTGGATGTACCAACCTTGTATCTCTTCATAAGATTCAATGTTTCCGTCTCTCCGAATTGGGCCGATAGAAACTGAAATAACTTGTTCGCAGAATAGCCTCGTAATGATTGGTTGACTATATCCAAATCCATGTAGGAGATGGCTATCGGTTTTACTTCTTTAATAGGTGTATAACTTCCGAAGCTATTCTCAGCAAACTTTTCTTTCTCAGATGGATTCTGTTCAAAGTAATCACGAGGCGTGAAGTGATAACCGCATTTCTGCTCATGGTCACAACGCCCCACGTATTCTGGAAACTTGATTTGCTTCTCTGTATCAATGTATTTGGAAAAGCATCTTTGGCGGTGACAGTTCGGGCAAGTATGCCGAGTGCTGACACCTTTGTAGGGTTCTAATATGAATCTATGTGTACTCATTGTATGTCTCTTTTTGGGTGTGTCACTTTTGTCGTTATTGTCGTTTTCGCTTGGATAGTGTCAATACCGACAAAAATGTCACGGGTTAATCTTTGAATATTCTCCATGTTTCTCTTTGCGAAACAATGTCCCGATGTTGTCATTGAGAAAGCGTTGAAACGTGCGCTCCTTCATCCCATTTTGCTCAGCTATCTGTATAGCTTGGGCGGTTGTAAAGGATGGAGGAAGCAGATTGACTATTGTCTGTTGTTGGCTGTTGAGCGTATTTTCATTGAGGACATTTTGAACATTCAATGCAGACTCTTTGAAATACTCCGTCAGTTTGATTGCTCGTTCCACTGTCAACAGGTCGATACAGGTCTTATCACACTCTCCGCAAGTCCATCGTGCTAATTGGATAATCAGACAGAAACGGATGATGTATATTTCCAGCTTGCAATAGATACTTACGATGGTGTCGTTTGTTTCCCGGTCGCATAACTCAGAGAAATGGTGTTGCCATTCGTAAAGCCGTCTTTTGGCATCCTCTGTGAAGAGAAGAATCTGTGGTTCTATCTCTCCAAACTCATTGAGGGCATATTCTTGTTGTATCAGCTTGCCAATAATACCATTCCACTCTTGTTCAATGTTCTCCGGTAGTTCCTTGTCATTCCAACGTGCTTTCTGTTGCAGGTTGGGCATCACAAACAGAATACGGTCAATGAACCCATTGCTGGAACGTTCACCCTTAGCCAGTTCACTGAGAATTTTCTTTTGGATGGTGCCGATAACCGAGATATACGGTCGCTTGATGAAGATGGAACTCTTGGCATTCTTGCGGTCGGATATAGTCGTCTTGGCACTGAACACTGACAACCAGAATTGTTCTTCTGAACCATTGTTGTAGCGGTTGAAGTTCTTGAACCAAGCGGACAATTCATCAGCCCACAAGCATAAACCTCGTTTGTTCTGCGCGTGAATAAGGCTCAATCCTTCGGGCGTTACATCCGAAATCAAGAAGCGTTTGCGGATAGGCTCTTGTGGAAATTGCTCACTACCGCTTTCCGCACGTTCCTTGCGACTCATGCTCATCAGCTCATCGTACTTTGCAAGTGCCTTTTCAAATTCCTGATTCTGTCGGTAGTCATAATCAAGAAACGGCTTCATCGCAAAGCTGAGCGGATGGCTTTTATTAGCTCCCGGTCTTCCAATCAATGCCATATATAGGATGGGGCTCTCCGTCCATCCTTGCTTGATTTGGGCAAGGTGCGTGTTGCCTATGCCAACTGCTATTGCCGTAAGGATTGCTGCGGCAATATAGTCAGTAGGGTAGTTATGGCATTCGTGTACCTCACGGATGATGCGTTGGATTTTGTTAGGGAATATGCTGACGGGGAATGCCGTACCGGTCAATCTTGTGCTTAAATCAATCGCTTCATCAATGATAGATACCGGATTAATAGAATACGTATCCATAGCCACACCTATTAAAGTTTCACGGATGATTTGGGCTTATGACGGATGCCGCCTTGCATATTGGCAAGCATCTCTTCGTATGTTTGCTCGGAAGTTTTTCTTCGACCATTCTCAATCCATGCCAGAAGTTCGTCTTCGTAGAAATAGAGTTTCTTGCCTTTCTTATAGGCAGGAAGCAGCCCTTTGCGTACCAATGTATAAATGGTAGGCTTGGCTTTTCGGATGATACGGCAAGCATCCTCAATTTCAACCAACACGTGTTTGTCTGATGTCGGTGGTTGGAGTTCTGCTACCATCTTTTTCAACTCGATGACCTGTTCGGTCAGATAACCTACCGCTTCGGGCAGCTTATCAAATGTTACTGTTTCTTTTTGCATACGCCAATCGTTTTTAATTGTTCGATGGCAAAGGAAACAGGTGTTTCAATGGTGAAATCATTCTCCTAAATATAACTGATGAATAACTTTTTGATGGTAGTTGATGTCATCCTTGAGAATTATACATACCTTTACAAGACATAAGTAGGTTCTACAAACAATGCTTATTTATTTGTTTAATTATTTAAATACAAGTGTATTATGTATGAAAATCATACAAGACAATCTCTTCCAACTAAAGAATATCGAGAATTATTAGGCAGTGCAATTTGTGTGTTCAATTCAAACAATTCATTTATTATAGAGAATATATTACGAGAAGATGGGGGAAGAAATTATAGTTGGTATGATTTAATTGATAAAACTTCTGGCCAATTAAAAGCTGCAATTAATGATACAATAACAACTAAAGCTGGTTCTGAAATTGCTCAAATATTTAGCGATTTAGTAGATAAAAGAAATCGTATAATTCACAGCTTTCAGATCACTAATGATGATAAAGAGCAGATTTTGGCAACAAAGGATAAACAACACAATCAATTTGTAATCACAAAAGAATATCTTTTGGATTTTATTAAAGGGAATGAGGTGCTGAGTGACAAACTATACACCTTCAGAGGATATTAGGGTAGTCGTTATTTGTTATAACGATTGTAGCTGAATTTTGCATGGTGATTCAGTATTAGACATTTTGCGCTCAATGGTGGATATTTCCGAATCACGTAGAGTATGAGCGAATACCTTTTTTATAAATGTGGCAGTCTGTAGGCGTGGCTTGCCAAATGCCTTACCTATATTCCAGCCAAAGTGCATGATATCGATGGTCTTTAATTGAGCATCAACCTTTATCTGCTCCATTTTAGGCAAAGAATCGGATAGGTAGTATTCTGTAATATATCCACATAAGCGATTAAGGTCAGTTTCGCTAAGGTAGAGAACCAAGTTTTGTTTCGTATATGCGAGAACCTTATCTAATTTTTCTTGCGATGCTCGTTCCTTCTCAGCCATAGCGTTGGCACGGAATATCTCATATTCTGTTGGCTGATTGGATTCTTCGATGGGCATATTATTGATGGTAGAAGGTGTGGCTTCTTCCTTTGGAAGCTCTGCCACTTCTTCGTTGAGTTTTGAACACGATGAAATAGAAACTTCTTCTGTTGTGTCAGATGTCGTTTCTATTTCAATTTTTGGTTCTGAAATGCAGGATTCCGAAATAATAGAACTTTCGACAAGTTCAGCGTGTGCAATTGGAGTTTCAACTACCACAAGCTTATTGCGGTAGCACTCAAATCTCATAAAACACTTTTCTATTGTTGGCGGAAGAATTTGATTGAATACCATTTGCAGATTGAGATAGATAGCTCCCATGATAATGGAGCATACCACTAAAATGAGGTAGCTGCTGAACTCATCCCAACCATAGTGAAGTACGGTCTGGCGGGCTAAAACACCAATGATAGCGATTGTCCCGAAAACAATCAGATTCAAAGTAATATGTTCTATCTTTTTCTGCTTCATAATAATATATGCTAATCGTTTGTGTGCAAATATATATCATTAGCAAGATGTATAAATACATTTCCCTGAAAGTGGCAGCATTTGTCACCAAAAGGTAGCATTATTCTAGGTCAACTGTGCCAAAATAGAAAAGAAAAGTCCAACGTAGAATAAAACCAAGTTGGACTTTTAGCAAAGGTATTAGCAATTATATATGTTAGCTGCGCTTATAGGAATAAAGAGAGATATGCCCTTTTGTTTGGAGGCAACTTTACTGATAAGCCATTTTCTGAATGAAGTAGAATGTCCAGTGTCTATTTGATAGGATAGGGCTATAATCATGTTGAGATTATACACATCGGCACTATTCCCATTTTCCAATTTTATACATTGGCAGATGTCATACTTTTTTAAGACATTGGCTTTCAATATTGCTTTTAAATGGGAATTGATTGATCCAACTGTTGTATAGAACAAGTCGGCAATCTCCCAAACGGTCATCCATACTTCTCCATCAGAAATATGGATGCCATGTCCGTTGTTTGTTATGATTCCTCGTTTCATAACTGTAATTTATTTCAGTGAAATCTTATTGGCTGTCTCTCGTTTCTTTATATTGACCAAATCTGCGTAGATTTGAGTAGTGGAAACGTTCTTGTGGGTTAGCATCTTTGAGACAGTGTAAATATCTGTGCCTAAGGATATTTGGATAACTGCGTAGGAGTGACGAAATCCGTGGAAGGTTATCGGCTTCGTTATTCCTGCCTTTTTGAGCCAGTTCTTCAGCGGATAGTTAATCATGCTCCGTTTCAAGCCCTTGAATACTTTGCCTGTGCCGGGCGTACCACATAGTTCGTAGGCTTCGTAACTGATGGGGAGTGTCGCTTCCGTTTGGGTTTTCTGAGTTCTGATACGCAAGCAATAGCCTTGGTCGGGAGCAATGGCAAAATCTTCCCATTGAAGATTGAGAATATCGCTGATGCGTAAACCTGTCATACAAGCGAATAGAGAAGCTGCTTTCAGAACGGGGATGTCGCAAGGAGTGGCGGCAAGTTGCTTCACTTCGTCCAGTGTCAGGTATTCTTTCTTCACATCTTGTGGTTCAATCTTGTCAAGGTAGTCATTGATGTTTTCTCGAAGCCATTTGTCCCGATAGGCAATCTTCAACAATCCTCTGAAAGTGGAGTAGTAGCCGGATGCCGAATTGAGGGATATAGGGCGGTTGCTGTGTTTAAGTTGCTTGGCGTTCAACAGGTACTCTCTGAACTTCTTACACAAGTCCACATTTACCTCGCCAAAGGTACATTGCCCTTTGACGAAGTTGTAGAAATGCTGATAGACAAACAACCATTTCTGGTCTTTACTTCGGCACATCTTTTTGAAGTAGGCGAGGAAGTCGGCTTTCTGCTTGGTCTTATCCAAGAAACCGAACTCTTCATTGATGAGCGATTGCACTCTGATACAACGGATAGCTTCTGCCTTGTTCAGCATATCATTGTTGAACTCCCGTTCCATTTCGTTTTTGGGGTGGGCATAGATGTAGATGCCGAGATATTCCCGACGGCTCATCTGCATGGTCTCAGGGTTACGGACTGCCGGATAATAATCCAGATACAAGGAGATGCGATTGTTACGAATCGCTCTCTGACGAACTGTTACTTTTGTACATGTGTGTGTCATACTGTTTAATATTTAGAGTTTTACATTTGTTTGGTACAAAGGAATAGAGTGATTCAATGGTGGCAACATTCACCGAAAAATAACTTATTCAATCTTTGGGGCTGCAAGTAGTTTATCCAATTCAGGTTTGGAAATAAGCGTGTATTTGCCTTTCTTGACCTTTGGGATATTATGATACTTTGCATAATGATAGAGTTGGTCACGGGTGAGATTGAATTTCTCCATTGCTTCGGCTACCGTATAATATTGCGGTTCTTCGGGTGCTGCCACACCTTTGGCTATATCGACATGCTTCTTGGAATAGTACACCATGATACCCTCTTTCTTCTTTGGGATGGCGTTCTTGGAAACAAAAGTGTAGATAGCGGATAAGGTCATGCCGAATTTTTTCTGTATTTCTTGTGTGCTATACCATTCTGTAATGTCGGGATCCGGGGCTTTCTTAGCGAAGTAAGCATCCACGTGCTTCTTGCTCCAGTAGGTCTTGCCACGATTGAAAGTCCGGGGAATGTTGTTTTTCTTGGCTACCAAGAATATCCATGATTCGTTTACATGATACTTTTCCTTGACTTCGGCTGTGGTGTAGAAGTCGGTGATAGGGGCTTTCTCTTTTGTTGGAGTATGGAACTCTGTTGGATTATTGAATAACTCATCAATATCCTCTTTCTTCAAAAGGTATTTGAAGCCCAATCGAGTAACCTTTAATTCACCTCGTTTAATGTATCCGTAAACGGTAGGTCGGGTTACTCCGAGATAGATTGCAGTCTCGGTAATTGTGAGAAATGGCTTGTCTTTGATTCTTTCAATAGGCTTTTCATCAATCTTCTTCTCCACGAATTGATTGTTAGCTTTGATTGCTTCGTCACGCTTCTTCTTTTTATAAAGAGCGTTGGCGCATTGTTTGGAACAACATGCTGTTGTTGTTTTTTGGGCGATAAACTCTTTACCGCACCAAGCGCAAATTCGCTTAATTTTCAGGTTACTGCTCATTTCAATTCATCTTTATTTCTCCGTTATTACTGTAAATTCCCGTAAAACCGTGTAAAATGGCGTATAGTTTCTCTACTACCTTTCCACTGAATTTTTGGTCTTTGACAAGCGAGCAACAAATACGGTACAAAAATGAGCTGAAAAAGCCCTATAAACGATAACCATCGCTTATAAGGCTAAAAAGAAAGGCGCTCAAAATGAACGCCTTAATAATCATTGGTGATATATGCTAATCGTTGGTAATCACTACCTACTTGCCTATGCAGAAAATATAAATATGTTTGTATTTAGTTGATAATTAATATATTATAT
>OBYB01000180.1_pt1 | contig 60935 bp, 47 predicted proteins | sample 1538181 | NCBI WGS metagenome assembly OBYB01 (sample SAMEA2580157, study PRJEB22360) | human gut metagenome | biome: human gut; feature: human-associated habitat; material: faeces | place: Denmark | collected 2008/2010 | reverse complement strand
TACATAGTCGTTTGGGAAGAAGGCCGGCGGGTGGATGCCCGCCATATCTGGTGGTTCCATTCCAACCACGAAATGTGGATTCAGAATAAATATAGTGTTGAGTATTCCTTGGATGATTTAATGGAATGTACAGCCCTCGTTTGCTACAACGATATGCTGGCAGAAGAAATCTACCACGACCTCAGTCAAAAAGGAATCTGCATTCCGCAAGACTTGTCAATTGTAGGATTTGACAATCAGAATATCAAACTGGATGGCGATTGCTACCTCACCTCAGTCCAACATCCCCGCCGAAAACTCGGAGAGACGGCGGCGAATTTAGTGTGGGATATGATTGAACAGGGATGTAATGTTGCGCCTGCAGAACCGATTATTATGCCGTCGACGATTGTGGCTAGGAATTCGATTATAAGGAGATTCTAACTTTCAACAGTAAGCTCTATGCTATATTATAAATAAGGCTATCCCATTTTGATAGCATCTATTTCCTATTCAAAAATTTTTATTTTGGGGTATATCAGTTGTTAGTTTTTGTTCAATTTCATTTGCGATTTTTTCACTAATTATATAAATGTCTTTCATTTTAAGCAAAGTAAATAACTTATGAACGTTCTTTTTAACATTAATAAATTTAACATTATCTAATACTTTAGATAATGTTAAATTTATTTTAGCGATTCTTTTGATTATCGCTGGATGTTCTTTTTGATCTTTAAAAATGTTAAATTCAGATTTACCCACCATTTGCACACTAACAATTAACGGAACATATATAGCTACTAGTTGATGAATGCTATAAGATGATGTATCATTTGAATAAGCACTTTCTAAATATCTAAATGCAAATTCTATTCCAAACTCATCAGCTTTTAATTCTTTTATTTTAGCATTTTCGGAGTTTTCATTATCGGAATCAGTATGCCCTAAATAATGATGTCCTATTTCATGTCCTATTAAAGTGGCTAATGCTATTTCATTTATTTCTCTACTATACGTTATATAAACGTCTGTAAAATTATTTCCAGATTTTTCGTATTGAGCCATATCATATTGTATTTCATTATATTCCTTAGTTTCGTCAGAAGCTGTCTGGAATCTTTGCAAATTTATTTGCAATAATTTAGTAAAAAGTTGCTTTTCCGCTGATAAGTGACTTTTATCAATCATATAATAAGAAGCCCATACATCAGATAATAATCTTATTTGATGATCCATTTTTCTTGAAATTTCTATATAATAGGAGTTATCATAATATTTAGGATATGCTCTTCCAATAAATATATCTTTCTCATCTACATTCCCAATTTTTAAATTATTTATAAGTTCTAATAATCGTTCATCTTCTATTTCTTTTTTTGCATAATCAATTATTAAATCAAATACCATATCATTGCTATGTGTAAGTTCATCTTTTTCCAAAAGAGAACAAAGTTCTTCTAATTCAGACTTTGAAATATATGCAATTGCGTTTTTTTCATCGCATTGATTAATAAGACTTTCTGTTTCTTCTAATTGAATGTGAATTTCATTTCTTCTTTCTTTAAAAATGCTATCTGCAATATTTTTATCTTCTTCCATAATAAATAATTTCCTACCTTTCATTTATATTTTGAATCATTTATTGAAAATATTATACATGAAATTCTGATATAATGATATTAATAAATTTATTACAAAGAAAATATTCTTGGATAACAAATCAGTGTATAATAACAAAGATATAATTGCTAGATTTCAGTAATCATATGTTTGAAAAGTGACAACAAGTAATAATGGTTAAAACCGGGTAATTAAACTTGTTGAGGGTTTGTCATGAGGAGCTGGTTTGAGGATTCTTTATGAGGATTTCTGCTTGTATGAAAAAAGATGGATCAGTTTTTCGGCTGACCAATCCTTTTTACTTTAATAGGGTAGAGGGAGAATAATTATCTCGCCCCTCCCATTGAACCGTACGTACGGGTCTCGTATACGGCTCTACAACTTATATTCCAACTTTTGCTAAGTAATAGGATAAGGGATTGAGCAGACCAGCTCCATCTTTTATCCTATTTTCAAGTAAATCTTTACTGATAATGAAATTCACCACGTTCATTCCACTTCTTCTGTACCACCCAAGTCTTGAATTTGCAACTTTATGAATATCTTCCTGACTGAATCCGTTTCGGTTCTTCCTGTTTAGATAACTTAGGTTTCTGTAGATGGTTTTCGGCTTCTTCCATTGCTTCATGACTATCATTCTTATTTTGTGTCTTAGTCATTGTCCAAGCTCTTCGGTAGTGTAAAATAGTTTGTGTTTTTGGTAAAAAATAACTCCTTTTTGGTAAGAATTCAGATATGACAATTCTTATCGAAAAGGAGTATTTTTTATGGCAGTTGCAAAGGAACAAATTCGACAGATCATCTCAGAAAACAACATTAATAGCGTTGCAGATATATACACGCTTCTGAAAGACAGTTTCAAGGATATCCTGCAGGAGCTGATGGAGGCAGAACTGGATGCAACTCTTGGCTACGAGAAAAACCATAAGGGAGATCTACAGACAGACAATAAAAGAAATGGTCATTCTACAAAAAACTTAAAGAGTCAATACGGTGAATTTCAAATCGACGTACCAAGAGACCGTAACGGTGAGTTTGAACCAAAACTCATCCCTAAATACCAGAGAGATATTTCCGGGATTGAGGAAAAAGTGATATCTTTATATGCCCGTGGTATGAGTACACGTGACATCCACGACCAGCTCCAGGATCTTTATGGAATTGAGCTGTCAGCTGAAATGGTCAGCAAGATCACAGACAAAATACTTCCTCAGGTTAAGGAATGGCAGTCCCGTCCTCTGAACCCGGTTTATCCGTTTGTCTTTATGGACTGTATTCATTATAAAGTACGTGAGGATGGCAGGATCCTGAGTCGTGCTGCGTATGTAGTGCTTGGTGTTACAGTGGAGGGATACAAAGATATCCTCAGCATCACAGTAGGTGCAAATGAAACCAGCAAGTTCTGGCTTGGAATGCTCAATGATCTTAAGAACCGCGGAGTAAAAGATGTTCTTTTCTTCTGCGTGGATGGTCTTCCGGGTTTTAAAGAAGCTATTCAGGCAGTCTATCCGCAAGCAGAGATCCAGAGATGTGTGATCCATATGCTCCGCAATTCTTTCAAATATGTAAATTATAATGATCTGAAAAAGTTTTCCTCGGATTTCAAAGAAGTGTACAATGCTCCGAACGAAACAGCCGCTTTAACAGAGCTGGAGAACATGAAAGAAAAATGGGGGAAGAAATATCCGTACGCGATCAGTAACTGGGAAAATAATTGGGAAGATGTAAGTTCCTTTTTCCAGTTTTCTAATGATATCAGACGCATTATGTACACGACAAATATCATAGAAGAATTGAACCGCCAGTATCGGAAAGTCACGAAAACGAAAAGCGTATTCCCAAGCGATCCTGCATTGGAAAAGATGCTGTATCTTGCCAGCGAGAACGTAGTCAAAAAATGGACGCAGAGATACCGGAACTGGGATCAGGTATTGAATCAGCTGATAGTCCTTTACGGAGAACGGCTTACTACTTATCTGTAAGAGAAAAGAAAAGCAGGAATGGGGAAGCTCTTTTAAGCCCCTCATTCCTGCTCTCTGTCTATTCCTTCGGCATTTATATTATTGCCAGAAATTTCCGATCCTATTCCAGAGGTTAGGTGTGGGCAGAGCCCACAAAAGGCAATAATGATTACGATGTTTATCTGGGACCCGGTGAATATTATGCTCTGATAGACTATAGCGAAGGGGTTGATGTGAAAGTTCCCATCTCCATCCGGGTTCCGGATGAAACACCTGTCCTGACAAAAACAGGTCCTGACAGATATGAAGCAACTTGTGAATTACTGAGAAATCTTTACACAATGCCAATCAAACTCCTTCCTCTGTTGCTAAATATAAAAAAGTATTCAAAGAAAGACCCTGGCTGTTACACGCAGAGTCTTTCTTTTTTAGGAATCTGTATTAATTACCCAAATGGATTATTTAACTTTAGCAGTTTCCAGATTTGACCACTTACTGAATACTTTGTGATCGTTTTCAGAAGCTGTTCTGTTCCAGGAATGTACTCCTGCATAATATGTTCCTGCAGGAATGTTCTTAAATACAGCTTTGCATACACCTGGTGCAACATTTAATTTTTTGTATTTTCCATACTGATATGGACGTGTCTCTCCGTGTTCTTTCTTGGAACCTTTTCCGAGAACTACGTCATATCCTGTAGAATTAGCGGATTCTTTGTATGTTACAGTGATTGTAGAACCCTTTGTCTTAACACTGAGGATTTCTGGTGTGTCTGGTGTTATTGCAGTTACAGAGAATGGATAAACATTAGACCATTCGCCGAATACTTTCTTACCATTTTCATCACGTTTCCAAGCATGGCAATATGCATAGTATGTTCCCTGCTGAACATATTTAAATGCTGCGGTTGTCTGAACCTGATTCTTAACAACATCGATACGTGCTTCCTTATCTGAAGGATCTTTAGATGTAGAGATTACATAATCATATCCGGATGCACCATCTGCTTCGTCGGAAAGAATTACTGTTGCTTTGTTACCAGATACTTTAACAGTATTGATTACTGGAGCACCAACTTTAACAGCGTCAACATCAACTTCTTTGGAACCAGTATAATTTTTGCTGTCAGCTTTAGCTGTTACAGTTACTTTCTTTCCGTCTTCACTGAATTTAACATCATATTCCTTGGATGGAACAACAACGGAACCATTCATTACGGTTACATTTCCCTCTTTATCAACAGTTACGGTTGTGTTCTTAAGATCTTTTGCTACAACTTTCCATGTAAGTTCTACATAAGAACCGTCTGCATCTGTCTTAATGTTGCCTGCGCCCCATGATGTAGTATCTAATACATAACCATCTTTTGCATATAATTTTGCTTTTAAAATCTTATCTTTAGCAGTTACGTTAGAAGCATCGCCTACTGTTTCAATCTTATAGTCAGAATCATCTACAAGAGTTTTTCCATTTACAGTAACGGTTACTGTTGGTTTGACTGCGATTCCGCCAGCATATTCAGTATTTGCTACTTTGACATCAGATTTCTTAATAGCAATAGCACCAATCTTAAAGAATCTTGCGTTAGTATAAGTTGTTTTCTTATCCGCAAACTTGTTAGCATCTGTATTTTTGTAATTACCTAATGCATTTACATAGATGGCAGCAACTTCTCCACGAACATTGTTGTAGTATTTAACTTCGTAATCAGTGCCTTCTTTATATTTGGAATCAGCTGGTTTGTAAGTTACTTTATCAAAAGTATGCTCTGTTCCATCATTTGTAAAGATTGGCGCAAAGGATGAAACGCCACTTTCAGATGTAGCTGTTTTATCAAATCCAACAACCTTTCCATCTTTCCAAAGTGTAAAGGTTCCATTTTCATTCAATACTGCCTGTTCAATATCAAATTTGAATGCATTTGTTCCCTCGAAGTTTGGATTCTTAGCAGTATCTTTCACTGTAAGTGTTGCACTGCCTGCTTCTTTTCCTGCATTTACATTTGCAGAAGAACTAGCTGGATATGTAATTTTAATATCAGCAAGGTCTGTTGTAAGTGTTTCATCGCCAAGTTTAACATCATATTCTGTTAATGCAGGTGTAAGTTTATTTCCTGTATAAGTAAAGTTACCAGCAACAGAGTTTTTCTTAGGAGTAATAGTCACTTTTGACAGATCTGCTTTATTAATAGTAAACTCTACAGTCTTTGTCTTAGCTGCGCTGTAATCACCTTTACCTTTGATTGTAATCTTAGCTGTTCCCGCATTTGTTGCATTTACAGTAGATACTACTTCATAATCAACATCTTTTACAAGTGTGCGGTTACCATCTTTTACAACTAAATCAGGTTTGATTTCTTTTCCTGTATAAACGAATGGAGCACCAACTACAGTTACATCTGCGTTTGCAATGGATAAAGTAGCTACTGTTGTATTCTTAGATGCTGTTACACCGTCTGTTAATTGAGAGATGCCATAATTTTTATATGCATCACTTGTTGTGTCAATTTTGTCTGCTTCTTTTACAGTAGTAGTTAACTTTGTTCCATCAACTATTTTACCACTACTGAGAGTGCTAGAATCAGCAGCAAATGTAGTTTTATAGAGTGTATCCGGTACATCAATTAATTTTTCAACTTTTTCAAATTTAACTGTAGATCCAACAGTTTTCTTAGTCCAGGTATATGTCTTAGCCTGTACTTTGATATCGGATTTTTTCAGATATTCAGAAGCCTCTGTCTTAGAACCGTCATAAGCTACTGATTCTGGAACAGTAATTGTAGTTGACATGATTTCTGCGGGTTTAATTGCAAATGTACCAATGCATTTTTTACCACCTAATGTACTACTGATTCCCTGTAAATAAACTTTGGCTGTACCAACATTAGTGTTGTTTTCATAAATCACCTTATAATCGGTACCAGCTTTCAGAACAACATCAGTAGACCCTTTAATTACAATAGTACCTAACTGATCGGCAGTTTTTTCAACAGCAGAACCGCCCTGATAGAATTCATCACCTAAGTCAGTTGAAGAATTTAATTCTGTATTAGCAGCTAACTGACCATCTTTAGTAACTAAAGTAGCATCTGCAATGTTGTTCTGGGCAACATAAAGATTAATAGTCTTTCTATTAATCACATTCTTCGTAGTATCTGTTGGTTTTACAACAACTGTATAAGTACCTTCTCCACCTTTATGGATTGCATCTGTATCAACTTCAATATCCACATTATCCATAAATGTTGTATTAGTGCTAAGAGTTTCTTTTCCTTCTGAGATTGAAAGAAGCTTCTTAATATCTGCTTTAGTGATATTCTTTGATTTCAAAAGTCCAATACTGATATCATCAATTGCACATGTACTTAAATCGCGGGCAACAACAGTAGCTTTCTCTGCTGTAGTATATCCAATACCTTTGCTGGAATCAAATGCACCTACCGCATAGTTACGATTCAACTCGTCATCGCCTGTTTTAGTAATAGACACTTTCACTTTTGCAGAATCACCAGCATTTGTAAGAGTACCATCAACCAGATTAACACTAGTAATTGCTTTAGCCTTTAATGTGTTTCCGGAAATATTGCTCTTTAAGGTAAAGTTATCTTCTACATTTGTTAACAGATTAATAGCTGAACCTGTATATTTATACTGAGTCTTCTTTAAGTTAACAGCTAAATCATTTTTTGTCTTATCTGTTAATTCTTTATCAGAATCAGAATATGCAGCAGGTGTTTTCTGGCTAATAGTCATATTAAACGTAAGAGAACCCTGGTATCCAGGCTTATTAACAGTTGCAGTAACCTTGACAGGTTCACCAGCTTTTGTAGCATTCACAGTATCACCATCATATGTGAAATTGAAATCAGAAGCTGTGATACCAGCAGTAGAAGCATTATAACCTGTAGCATATGTAAGATTTACATCGCTTGCTTTTAATGTTTTTGCTGTACCATCATAAATTAAAGCATTATTCTGGCTGATTCCAGCAACAATACTTGTTACATCTTTTGCAGTAATAGTTACAGCAGGAGTTTCATATGTGAAGCCTTCAAAATCTTCGGCAGTTCCTTTGACACCTGTAATTTTAAGAGTAAGTTTTCCACCTAACTGATTTGACAGTGGTGTAAACTTTGTAATAGCACTTTTGATGTCGGCAACACTTGGATTTGTTCCGCCAAGACGTACCTGACCTGAATAAGTACTCGCGTCCATTGCACTTCCATCAGCTTTAGCAGGCTGCATTCCATCGATTAACCATTCATAATCAAAAACAGTAACATTTTTTCCTTCAGCATTTTTTAATACACTGTCGTCTGCAAATGAAACTGGTTTACCAATTTCAGCTTTTTCAAAATATAATGCTTTTTCTGTTGCTGCTGTTGCAGTATCTGCAATATCATCTGTATTCTCTGTGACTTCTGGTGTAGCCTCATCGGAGAATGCGGCTGCATCAGCGGCATCTGTATCTTCTGCAACCGGAGCTTCTGATGTAATTGCAACATCTGCGTCGCTTCCATCGCTGAACTCAGCAGCCCAAACCGGCACGTTAGAGGTTGCCAGCATTGCAACGACGAGAGACATACTTAAGGTTTTCTTAGCCATGCCTTTCTTCGTATTCTTAATCTTTGTCATGATTATAGTTCCCCTTTCCTTAATATAACTATTTCTTTTTTGGGTAAAGATTCCTAGACATAATCTGTCTGTTATGGTTAATAATAGTGCTTTCACCACTTTTTGTCAAGGGTAATGCTCAAGAATTTTACGATTTTTTTAAATTTCATACACTTCAAAAGCATTTATTTTCCTTGATTTTTCAGGTTTAAAATCTATAACTTGTTACAAATGTGGTGAGTTTTTCTTGTTTATCACAAGATGATGTAGTATTCTCTTTTTTACCGATTCTAACAGTTAATCCTGATCTGTTCTGGAAGCTGGCTTACAATCTTTCTTTCTCCGAATAATTTATGATAGAATTCATATCCTGAATTAGAGTCTTCTGTTATTACCAGATCTGGTTGGATATCCTCTTTTGCCTGCAAATTATATAGCTGATAAGTTTCATTATATATTCTTTTGGCGTTTTGATATTTCTGACTGTCTCGCTCTTGTCTCATGCCGTAAATTTCTTCAATACTATATGGTAAATGTTCCAGGCTGTCCCTTGTGACCAAAACGAAATAATTGTCACTGCCTTTTACCATTCTGGTAAATTCTTTACTGCGCAAAAATGGTGCTCCTTCATCAATAAATATAATGCATTGCTGCAGGGTGGCAAGCCTTTCTTTCCATGAAGCGTTTTCCATTACTACACATCGTTTTTCACATATTTGGGTAATTCCTGATGATATGCCATTGTTCTCATAATCAGAAATCATTCTAAGGAGTTCTGTTTTTCCTGTTGCAGAATCTCCCTGAATGACTGTGATATTTCTCTTTACTGTAAGATGATAATGAACTCGTTTGTTGTATATTTCAATATCATACTTTCCTGTCATGTTTTATTATCCCCTCAATAATCGGTTTACAATGATTTCGTCATCCAGTTCCAGCATGGAATGAACCGTTTTTCCTGTGTTTACAATATAGATATCAAATGACTGTTTTCCAAAGTCCATGATATAGCCCAGGCGAATTGTGATGTCTTTTTGTTCTGCCAGTTTTAAAATCCATTGTGCACAGTTGTTTCCGCAGGCAGATGCGTTAAATATATGATCTGGATCATTTTGCATCAATATCAGAGTTTTTACTCCTCCTGAGAGGCGTTCCGGTGGAATCGGGCCGAGAAATGGGCTGTCAATCATACATGGACCTTTTACCTCTGATCCATCTATATCTTTGATCATTTTTCTGGAAGTTTCTGATGTGATCCACTCATCTTCATATGTGTTATTGAAAAACACATCAGGATTAAAAATATAATTGTCTCCCGGATTGTCCCCAAAAAATATTTTCAGCATCTTGTATTCCTCCATTCTGTCAAAACTGATTATCTTTTCTTATTTTATCAAAAATATCTTCCTGTTTCCAGCATCACAAAAACAGCAGAGAACTTTTTTATCATTCTCTGCTGTTTCTCTACCATTTGCTTTAAGGTGTTAAAGCAAACATATTATTTCTTTCTGACAATAACCTTATCCAGATGCCAGATATCATCTACATATTCCTGGATGGTTCTGTCGGATGTGAATTTACCGCTGCATGCTGTGTTGAGGAGCGCTTTCTTAGCCCAGCCTTTTTCGTCTCTGTATGCTGCTTCTACGCGTTTCTGTGCGTCTGCATAGGAACGGAAGTCTGCGAGGATGAAGTAGCGGTCTGCTCTGTCTGTGTTCTTTGTGTTGAGAAGTGAATCGTACAGGTCACGGAAGAGTTCTGTATCATTGGAGAAGGTTCCGTTGATGAGCTGCATCAGTACCTGACGGATTTCTTCGTCTGTGTTGTAGATTACGTTTGGATCGTATCCGCCGTTGTTTTCGTAGTTGATTACTTCGTCGGAGCTTAAACCGAAGATAAATGCGTTTTCTGCGCCAACTTCTTCTACGATCTCTACGTTAGCACCGTCCATTGTTCCAAGTGTAGGAGCACCGTTGAGCATGAACTTCATGTTACCTGTACCGGATGCTTCTTTACTTGCTGTGGAGATCTGCTCGGAAACGTCTGCTGCTGCGAAGATCCACTCAGCGTTGGATACTCTGTAGTTTTCGATGAATACAACTTTGATCTTGCCGTTGATGGAAGCGTCGTTGTTTACTACATCTGCTACGGAGTTGATGAGTTTGATGATCTTCTTGGCTGTTGCGTAACCTGCGGATGCTTTTGCACCGAAGATGAATGTTCTTGGATAGAATTCCATTTCCGGATGCATCTTGATCTGGTTGTACAGATAGATAACATGCAGGATGTTCAGGAGCTGACGTTTGTACTCGTGAAGTCTCTTAACCTGTACATCGAAGATGGAGTGCGGGTCTACTTCTACGCCATTGTGCTCAAGGATGTATTTAGCCAGACGCTCTTTGTTCTTGAACTTAATGTTCATGAATTCCTGGAGTGCTTTCTCATCATCAGCATAAACTGCCAGTTTCTTTAACTGTGGAAGGTCTGTAACCCAGTCCGGTCCGATATGCTCTGTGATCCAGTCTGCAAGGAGTGGATTTGCGTGGAGCAGGAAACGTCTCTGAGTGATACCGTTTGTCTTGTTGTTGAATTTCTCAGGCATCATTTCATAGAAGTCTTTTAATTCCTGATTCTTCAGGATCTCTGTATGAAGGCGTGCAACACCGTTTACAGAGTAGCCTGCTGCGATTGCAAGGTGAGCCATCTTAACCTGTCCGTCATAGATGATAGCCATCTTTTTGATCTTCTCATAATTTCCCGGATATTTTGCCTGGATCTCAAGGATGAAACGACGGTTGATCTCTTCGATAATCTGGTATACACGCGGAAGCAGTCTGGAGAAGAGTTCGATCGGCCATTTCTCAAGTGCTTCGGACATAATTGTATGGTTTGTGTAAGCAACAGATTTTCTTGTTACTTCCCATGCTTCATCCCATTCAAGTCCTTCTTCGTCCATGAGGATACGCATTAACTCTGCTACTGCTACAGTCGGATGTGTATCATTCATCTGGAATGTTACTTTTTCATATAATTTATGGATATCGTCATGTTTCTTTTTATATTTGGCAATTGCTGCCTGGAGGCTTGCAGATACAAAGAAGTACTGCTGTTTCAGTCTCAGCTCTTTACCTGCATAGTGGTTGTCGTTCGGGTAAAGGACTTCTACGATATTGCGGGCAAGGTTCTCCTGCTCTACTGCTTTCTTGTAATCACCCTTGTCAAAGGAATCAAGCTCGAAGTCTACGATCGGCTCTGCATCCCAGATACGAAGTGTGTTTACTACATCATTGTCATATCCTGTGATCGGCATATCATAAGGAATGGCTTTTACTGCCTGATATCCTTCATGGATAAATTTGTTTCCGCCCTTTTCAGGATCGTACTCTACTCTTACATATCCGCCGAAGTGTACTTCCTTGGCATATTCCGGACGACGCAGTTCGAATGGATAGCCGTTCTTTAACCAGTTATCCGGTACCTCGATCTGATAACCGTTCTGGATTTTCTGTTTGAACATTCCGTAGTGGTAACGGATTCCGCAGCCATATGCTGCGTAATTTAAAGTTGCGAGAGAATCAAGGAAGCATGCAGCCAGTCTTCCCAGACCACCGTTTCCAAGTGCCGGATCCGGTTCCTGATCTTCGATACAGTTAAGGTCAAATCCCAGTTCTTCGAGAGCTTCTTTTACTTCACCGTAAGCGCAAAGGTTGATCAGGTTGTTTCCGAGAGCACGTCCCATCAGGAATTCCATGGACATATAGTATACGATCTTCGGATCCTGTTCGTCATAAGCTTTCTGTGTTGCAAGCCAGTTATCAATGATAACGTCTTTTACAGAGTAGCTTACTGCCTGGAAAATCTGCTCCTGTGTAGCTTCTTCAATTGTTTTTCGATAGAGGAATTTTACGTTGTCTTTTACGCTTTTCTTGAATGCCTCTTTCTTGAACATTTCGTTTGTCATTTCATACCTCCCGTAATGGTTTCACTGTTCACTTTATTCTCAGCAATACACCTTGCGGATACTGCCGGTGAACCTCTTCATTCCGTCAACTCTTCTGTTTTCTCATATCAGAGAAATTGGGGGCAAAGAATCTCTGCCTCCAATTTCCTCTCTGAAATCAGACTGTCAAAGATAATGATACTCTTTTTTCGACAGTCTGTCATGTGTATAATTGCCGAATTTTATAACATTTTTTTGTTATCGTGCATTGCGAAAGTAGTATATTTCCTGTGAAATACCTGTAACTTATCATTACCTTGTCAGTAATTGACCGAATGTTGTCAATTACAGTTTCTTAACACCCATAGTTACTGCTTCTTTGTTGATGTTCCACTCTTTCACATAACCATCGGTCTCGCCAAGTACCATTTCGTCTGCAAGTACTTCTGACTTGATCTCATCTTCGTGTGCTTTCATGACATCCTGGATCTTGTCGTTTCCGTGAGCATATACTACGATCTTGTCCATGACTTCGAAGCCGGCTTCTTTTCTCATGGTCTGGATCTTGCTGATGATCTCACGTACGAATCCTTCTTCGATCAGTTCAGGTGTCAGGTTTGTATCAAGGACTACGGATGTTTCACCGTCAGATTCGGATACATAGCCTTCTGTCTGTGCTGTTTCAATAAGAAGGTCTTCTTCTGTAAGTTCTACATTGTTTCCGTTGATATCCAGTTTCAGGACACCGTTGGTTCTCAGTTCGTTCATTGCTGCTGTTCCATTGATGTCTGTGAGAGCCTGTCTGATTCCTCCAAGGAGTTTACCGTATTTCGGTCCTACTGTACGAAGCTGTGGTTTGAAGCTGTAGGAGATAAAGGATTCTACATCATCTGCGAATTTTACTTCTTTGACATTCAGTTCGTCTGCGATGATGTCAGTGTAGAATTCACTCATTTTCTTCTCAGCTTTTACATACATGGTTCCGATCGGCTGACGGTTCTTGATGTTTGCTGTATTTCTGCAGGCACGTCCCAGAACTACGATCTCCAGAAGCTCTTTCATGTCTGCTTCCAGATCTTTGTCGATCCATGCTTCGTTTACAGTTGGGAAGTCGCAGAGATGGATACTCTCAGGAGCATCTTTATCCACGCTTCTTACCAGGTTCTGATAGATGTCTTCTGTCATGAACGGGATCATCGGAGCTGCTGTCTTGGCGATGGTTACCAGTGCATGGTACAGAGTCATGTAAGCATTGATCTTATCCTGCTCCATTCCCTTTGCCCAGAAACGTTCACGGCTTCTTCTTACATACCAGTTACTCATCTCATCTACAAATTCCTGAAGTGCTCTTGCTGCTTCCGGGATCTTGTAGTTTGCCAGATCATTGTCTACAGCCTGAACAGTTGTGTTTAATCTGCTGAGCAGCCATTTGTCCATTACAGGAAGCTGGTCATAGTTCAGTTCATATTTGGTCGGGTCGAAGTTGTCGATGTCTGCATATAATACGAAGAATGCGTAAGTATTCCACAGTGTGCTCATAAATTTACGCTGTCCTTCCACAACTGCCTTGCCATGGAAACGGTTCGGAAGCCATGGAGCACTGTTGATGTAGAAGTACCATCTGATGGCATCTGCGCCGTATTTGTTCAGTGCATCGAATGGATCAACTGCATTTCCTTTGGACTTACTCATCTTCTGTCCGTTCTCATCCTGGACATGTCCCAGAACGATTACGTTCTTGTATGGTGCTTTATTGAAGAGCAGTGTGGATTCTGCAAGGAGTGAGTAGAACCATCCACGGGTCTGGTCTACAGCCTCGGAGATAAAGTTTGCAGGGAACTGCTGCTCAAATAATTCTTTGTTTTCAAATGGATAATGATGCTGTGCGAAAGGCATTGCTCCTGAGTCGAACCAGCAGTCAATAACCTCCGGTACACGATGCATTTCTCCACCGCACTCCGGACACTTCAGTGTGATTTCATCGATGTATGGGCGGTGAAGCTCTACTGTCTTGGCTCTCTCATCACCGCTCATCTCGAATAACTCCTGACGGCTTCCGATGGAATGCATATGTCCGCATTCACACTGCCAGATGTTCAATGGAGTTCCCCAGTAACGGTTACGGCTGATACCCCAGTCCTGAACGTTTTCAAGCCAGTCGCCGAAACGTCCTTTACCGATGCTCTCAGGGATCCAGTTGATTGTATTGTTATTTCTGATCAGGTCATCCTTAACTGCTGTCATCTTGATGAACCAGGATTCTCTTGCATAGTAGATCAGTGGTGTGTCACATCTCCAGCAGTGTGGATAATCATGCTCGAATTTCGGAGCATCGAAGAGCTTGCCTTCTTTGTCCAGATCTGTGAGGACCATAGGATCTGCTTTCTTTACGAAAACGCCTGCGTATGGTGTCTCTTTTGTCAGGTTACCCTGTCCGTCTACGAACTGTACGAATGGCAGTTCATAGTTACGTCCGATTCTGCTGTCGTCTTCACCGAATGCAGGTGCGATGTGAACGATACCTGTACCATCACTCATAGTAACGTAGTTATCACAGGTTACGAAATGAGCTTTCTTTTTCTGTTTTGCTGCTGCCTCTCCTGCACATGCGAAAAGCGGCTCGTATGCTTTGTATTCCAGGTCTGTTCCTTTGTAGGTTTCCAGAACTTCATATGCTTTCTCGCCTTCTTCTTTTGCAAGTTTGCCAAGGACTTTGTCAAGGAGTGCTTCTGCCATATAATAGATATATCCGTCTGCTGCCTTTACTTTGCAGTAAGTCTCATCCGGGTTTACGCAGAGTGCAACGTTGGACGGAAGTGTCCATGGTGTTGTTGTCCATGCAAGGAAGTATGCATCTTCACCAACAACCTTGAATCTTACAACTGCGGAGCGCTCTTTTACAGTTTTGTATCCCTGGGATACTTCCTGTGCGGAAAGAGGGGTACCGCATCTTGGACAGTAAGGAACGATCTTGAAGCCTTTATACAGAAGCTTCTTGTTCCAGATTTCTTTTAATGCCCACCATTCGGATTCAATATAATCGTCATAGTAAGTTACGTATGGATGTTCCATATCAGCCCAGAAACCAACAGTAGAGGAGAAATCCTCCCACATTCCTTTATATTTCCAGACGCTTTCCTTACACTGTTTGATGAATGGCTCCATACCGTATTCTTCGATCTGCTCTTTGCCATCCAGACCAAGTTTCTTCTCTACTTCCAGCTCTACCGGAAGTCCGTGAGTATCCCATCCTGCTTTACGCGGAACCATGTAGCCCTTCATTGTACGGTATCTCGGGATCATATCCTTGATAACGCGGGTAAGTACATGGCCGATGTGCGGTTTACCGTTTGCAGTAGGCGGTCCGTCGTAGAATGTATAGGTTTCTCCCTCTTTTCTGTTCTCCATACTTTTCTCAAAGATATGGTTTTCTTTCCAGAATTCTTCTACTTTTTTTTCACGGTCTACAAAGTTTAAGTTCGTATCAACTTTCTGGTACACAGTAATTTACCTCCTGTTTAAATTATTTGTATCAGACACCTGAAAATATGCAGGACGTTTATATACGCTGAAAAATATTTCCGGTGTCCTTTAAGAACGAAAATAAGCCCATAAAAAAATCGCCCTTTTGTAAAAGGACGAAGGTTTATTGACGTTCGCTATACCACCTGTTACATTGTACGGGCATCCTCTGCCGATACATGAATCTTTTAACGGGGATTTCCGTCAGCTCTTACCTGTCTGTACACCCTTCAGAGCTGCAACTCCGGAGTGATCTTCACTGCATTTACTCACCACCGGGCTCACACCCTCCCCGGTTCGCTGTCTGCTTTCCCCTGCAATTACTCTCTCCATCAACGTTTTTGTGGACATATCATTTATTTAACTATGCGGATTCATTATAAGGTCACAAAATTCACTGTGTCAAGTATTTTTTTGAATATTAGGGTAATCCTGTTACTGTTTAATAACACTGGTTACTGTCAAACTCCCGAACAGTAACACACTGTTAACATACTATCATATAAATTTTACACAGGCATTGTAATTAATGATATAATAAGGTAGAATATTTTGTCCGAACGTCATTTAAAACGATGTACTAGAGTGTGTCTGAAAAATCATTCCCGCAATCTGCACGCCCCACTTTGCGGTATATTTCACCCGAATTCAGTTGCCGTAGCCCGCTACGGCGCCCTCATCCGGGCAAAATATACCACAAATTGTGACGCACATCTTGCAGAAAGCCTTTTTCAGACACGCTCTAGGATATGGAAAGCAACTACTATGTATATTTAATGAAGGGTAATTTCAAATGTTTAAAACAAAATTTCATAAATTAATGAAACGTTTCCTCACCGGAATGCTTTGTGCAGGGATTCTGACCTCCCAGCCTGCAGTCACTTATGCTGCCGAAACCTCTGCCACTCCTGAAGCCGGTCATTCAGAAACCTATTCACAGGCCTCAGATATCGATTCTGTCAAAGGATGGCCCACAGGTCCTAATATCGAGGGACAGTCCGCAGTGCTGATGGATGCAGTCACTGATACTATTCTTTATTCCAAGAATGCCAAAGATAAGCTATATCCCGCCAGTATCACTAAGATCATGACCGCTCTTCTGGCCTGTGAACATCTGAATATGGACGATACGATCACCATGTCGCAGGAAGCGGCTTATGGGATTGAGGCCGGAAGCTCCAGCATTTATGCAGAAACAGGAGAGGTTTTCACAGTAGAGCAGGCCCTGATGGCTCTGATGCTGGAATCCGCCAATGAGATGGCTCTTGCTCTGGCAGAAAAAACAAGCGGTTCTGTAAAGAAGTTTGTTGAACTGATGAACCAGAGGGCAGCTCAGCTTGGCTGTAAGAACACCCATTTTAATAATCCAAATGGTCTTCCGGATGAGACGCATTATACCACCGCAGGTGATATGATGAAGATTGCAAAGGCAGCCTGGTATAATCCCAGATTCCGTAAATTTGTGACCACACAGGTTTATGAGATTCCTCCGACTAATAAGCAGTCTGAAACCCGTTATCTTCTCAATCACCATAAGATGATGCCCGGACAGTCTTATGCATACGATGGGGTTCTGGGAGGAAAGACCGGATACACCGATGCAGCGGGAAGTACGCTTGTCACCTATGCCAAGAGAGGAAATTCCATTCTCATTGCAGTTGTGCTGAATTCTACAAACGGTGCTTTTCCTGACACAACTTCTCTGCTGGATTACGGCTTCGACAATTTTGAAAAAGTAGACTTGAATATAGATACCGATCCGGTACCGGCAGTATTTCTCCCATGCGAAAAGCACCTGTTAAAGGACTGGAATAATCTGTGTTCCTTCTATTATATGAGGCATGTGTACGTAACTGTCCCCACAGGAACCGATGTGAGCCAGCTTGTAAAGAAGCAGAAACTTCTGAACAATTCTGTCGGTCCAAAGCGAATTAAAAGTAAATATTATTTAGACGGCCATATGGTCGGATATGGAATGCAATATGAAAAGGAGATCCTTTCAGATCTCCTTCTCAACGCTTCTTTTTAGTTTTCGCCTGAGGCGGAGGACTTCTTTTCTTTCACGAAGTTCCTCTGCTTCTTCTGTATCTGTGAAACGCAATGTCTTCACAGCGAAATATTTCTCATCTTCTGTTTTTCGGATGCGGATCTTGCCTCTTATCAGTCCATGTTCTTCACAATTGGATATGCTGTAATAAACCTTTGGATTATTCATAAACCATCGGAGTTTGCGCTTTGCAGGCAGATGACAGACCGGACATCTGGTGCTGGTCACCTCGCGGTCTTTCATGATTCGCTCTCTTGTGGCAAATTCTCTGGATACATATTTGTCATGATCCGGATAGGAAATATGTATCTCGTCTTTTTTCTTCTTTGGATTCTGGTAAACATCCAGTGACGGATGATTGATGATGATTATGTTATTTATTTTCTCCAGAACTTTCGCTGTATACCAGGCATCTGCAAGCGCCCGGTGAAATCCCCTGGATTTCTCTATTTTCAGCTCATCGATCGCATGCTCCAATGCACACCTGTGTGTACCGTCATCATAACTGATACTGTATAGTTTCTGCACATCATAATAGGTCACAGGTCCGGGAAGCAGATCCAATAGGCCATAGAACTTCATATTTCTCTGAAGTTCCATAACGTCCTGATTTCCCCAGGTAAAAAAGTACCAGTCTTCTCCGCACCAGTCAATAAATTCCCTGACTGCCTGCTCAAAGGGCACGCCTTTCATAAGATCTTTATAATCTACATGAATTACCTCATGGATGCTGTCATGAATCCATTTATAGACCTGTGGTTTGATCAGTCGGTGAAAATGATCCGTTATTTCTTTTTTGCTGTTTACTTTTACAGCCCCAATCTCGATAATCTCAAATGGAAGCTTGTCGTTACGTGTTTTCTTTCCCGAAGGATTCTGATTCCATTCCAGGTCAAAGACAATATAGTTCATTCATCCGGTCCTTTTTGTTTATTACTTTTTCGCATTTATTTTCCACTGCTGATAAACATATTATTTCACAATCTTCAGTTCATACTGTCTGGTTCCCAGACCAATCTTCTCTGCCTGATCCAGTGTTGCCTGCCATTCAATGTTCGGGTTGGAATCTTTGAAATGGTCGTGGTGGCAATGCCAGTCAGGTTTTGCCAGGTGTTCTCCAAGCTGGCTGTTCTCGATCGGAGTTGCTTTCAGACAGGCATCTGCGCAGGCCTGGTCCAGAGCAACCGGGTCAAAGCTTGCAAACATTCCGATATCAGGAAGGATTGGTGCATCATTTTCGCCATGGCAGTCACAGTTCGGGCTGATATCCTGAACAAGCGCTACATGGAAATGCGGACGGCCATGACAGACTGCCTGTGCATATTCTGCCATCTTACGGTCAAGAAGTTCATTCGCACTGCTGTTTGGATTGTATACTGCATCAAAACCGCAGGCTCCGATACAACGGCCGCAGCCTTTACATTTATCATAATCAATGACTGCTTTTTTATTCGGATATGTAATCGCATCACTTCCGCACTCTTTCGCGCAGCGACGGCATCCGCGGCAGAGTTCTTCATTTACTGCAGGTTTTCCGCTGGCATGCTGTTTCATCTTACCTGCGCGGCTTCCGCATCCCATTCCGATATTCTTCAGTGCACCGCCGAAGCCGGTTGCTTCATGTCCTTTGAAGTGGCTTAAGCTGATAAAAATATCTGCATCCATGATCGCATGTCCGATCAGTGCAGTCTGACAATATTCACCGTTAACTACCGGTACTTCTACTTCGTCTGTACCGCGTAAGCCATCACCGATGATGATCTGGCATCCTGTTGAAATGCTGTTAAATCCGTTGAGATTTGCGCACTCCAGATGCTCCAGTGCATTCTTACGGCTTCCCGGATAAAGAGTGTTGCAGTCTGTGAGGAACGGAAGTCCTCCCTGCTCTTTACAGAGATCAGCTACTGTTTTTGCGTAATTCGGGCGCAGGAAAGCCAGATTGCCAAGTTCTCCGAAATGCATTTTAATAGCCACGAATTTTCCATCCATATCAATGTCTTTGATTCCGGCTGTAACGCAGAGTTTCTTCAATTTATCAAGCTGGCTGGTGCCAACCGGACATCTGAAATCAGTAAAATAAACGGTTGATTTTTCCATCGTTTTTCCTCCTGTTTTTATTAATCAAAATTTGATTTTCTTTTTTATTTTATCACAAGATGCAGGTTCTTTTCGAGATATTTTTTTGCTTACATCTGTTCGTAAAATTTTGTCACCTTTTTGTATTCTGCAGGCAAAGTGATCTGCTCTACCACAACATCTCCATCTTCTGCATTGTGGTAACGGTAAATGTAAACGCCCTCCTGGATCTCATCTCCTTCGATCAGAGAAACTGCCAGATATCCCTGTCCTTCAAATTCAAAGGTATCCATGATCGCAAAATCCCGTTCTGTTCCGTCAGATACCGGGATGCTGATTACTTCATATTCTTCCATAGTATGTTTTCCTCTCATTCATAAGCAGTCTTATTCTTATTTTCGCTGTTTTTTATTGTAGCAAAGAGTGTTAATTATATCAATCCTATTTAACCGAATCAAGTAAGTCGTTACTGTTCACTCCGTTCACAGTAACAGTAAGGCCCCTGCGGGTTACAAAAAGAAAGACTGCACCTCCAATGAGCACAGCCTTTCCGGTTTAGTATATTTTATTCAGTTCTGCTTACAATTGCTTATGCCATAATCGGTTTTAATGCTTCTGCAAGCTTCTCTTTCTCAGCTTCTGCCTCTTCCAGGTTCTTGCCGAGAGTTGTGTAATAGATCTTGATCTTTGGTTCTGTTCCGGATGGGCGGACAACTACTGTCTCGCCGTTATCCAGCTTGTAGATCAGTACGTTTGCTGCAGGAAGTCCTGTTTCTTCCGGTTTCTGGTAATCTGTTACTTTTACGATGGCATGACCTGCGATCTCTGTGAGAGGTTTGTCACGAAGTCCCTGCATCAGAGCTGACATCTTATCCATTCCGCTTAATCCCGGGAATTCGAAGCTGTCTACTTTATTCAGGTAACGTCCGTACTGTGCATAGATCTCTTCCATTCTCTGTTTCAGGGAACTTCCGATGCTTCTGTAATATGCAGCCATTTCACAGATCAGCATAGATCCGATAACAGCATCCTTGTCACGTACATATGGTCCTGCAAGGTATCCGTAGCTCTCTTCAAATCCGAAGATAAATCTGTCTACTTCATCTGCTGCTTCAAGCTGTGCGATCTGATCGCCGATCCACTTGAATCCTGTAAGTACGCTTCTGAGTTCTACTCCATAGTGCTCTGCCACTGCATCTGCAAGTGGTGTGGAAACAATGGATTTCACTGCTACCGGGTTCTTTGGCATTGTACCTTTTTCGATACGGCCTGCACAGATATAGTCAAGAAGGAGTACACCTACCTCATTACCTGTTACCAGTTCATAGGAACCATCCGGGCATTTCATTGCGATACCAACACGGTCTGCATCCGGGTCAGTTGCAAGCATTAAGTCTGCACCTGTTTCTTTTGCGAGATTTAATCCAAGTTCCAGAGCTGCAAAGATTTCCGGGTTCGGATAGCTGCAGGTTGTGAAGTATCCGTTAGGATATTCCTGTTCCGGAACGATTGTGATATCTGTAATTCCGATATCTTTTAATACCTGAGTTACAGGTACAAGTCCTGATCCGTTTAACGGGCTGTAAACCAGTTTCAGTCCTGCGGTCTTACAGAGACCCGGACGAACCTGACGGGATTCGATAGCTTCATAGAGAGCCTGCTTGCAGTCATCTCCTACAAAACGGATCTTTCCCTGTTCTACGCCTTCTGCGAAGGACATATATTTCGCACCTGTAAGTACGTCTGTTTTCTGGATCTCTTCATATACAATGGCAGCTGCATCGTCTGTCATCTGGCATCCGTCAGGACCGTATGCTTTGTATCCGTTGTACTTAGCCGGGTTGTGGGATGCTGTTACCATAATACCTGCATTGCATTCATAGTAACGTGTTGCAAAGGAAAGTGCCGGTACAGGCATCAGTGCGTCATAAATTCTGACATTGATATCATTTGCCGCCAGTACGCCTGCTGCTGTTTTTGCAAATACATCACTCTTAAGACGGCTGTCATAGCTGATGGCTACTGTCTGATTACCGCCCTGTGTTTTTACCCAGTTCGCAAGTCCCTGTGTTGCCTGGCGAACTACATAAATATTCATACGGTTGGTTCCGGCTCCGAGAACTCCGCGAAGTCCGGCTGTTCCGAATTTCAGCGCTACTGCGAAACGATCTTTGATCTCTTCATCATTTCCTTCGATTTTGGATAATTCCGGATTAAGATCCGCATCCTGCAGATCTGCTGCCAACCAGCGTTTGTATTCTTCCTGATACATTTTGACCACTCCTGCCTTATTTTTATAGATTTTTTTGTATATATTAGCTGAATATAACTATATAATACCATAACTCAGACAAATCAGCAACAAGACAGCGGGATTTCCGTTAAATTTTAAAAATTACTTTCTTTTCTGTTCGTCTGCTCTCTGCAGGCATTTCCTATATTGGTCAGGCAGAGCACTGTGGCGATCAGGAAAAGTCCGGGGATCAGAATGATCCACCAGGAACCTGTCATTAATGCCTTATCTGACAGAGACAGCATACTTCCCCATGTGATAACCTCTATGGGAAGTCCAATGCCCATAAAGCTTAAAGTAGCTTCAGAGATCATTGCAGTTCTTACATTCATGACTACCATAAACATAATTGATGAGAAAAAGTTCGGCACCAGATGCTTCCACAAAATACGGAAGAATCCCGCTCCCATACATCTTGCAGCGATGATATACTCACTGTTTCGTATCTGCCGTACCTCTGTGCGTACTACTTTCGCAATACTGGTCCAGCTGGTCACACCGATCACAAAGGACAGACTCAGGATATTGGCCTCTCCCATGATAGCCTGCAGCAAAATGATCAGGAGCAGAGTTGGTATACTTAAGAATATTTCTGTAAATCTCATGATCAGTTCATCAAGCCAGGCAGGTGCCACTCCACTGAAGGCACCGACTACCACTGCAATAAAAGTAGAAATAACCGTGGCTAATCCACCGATCAAGATCGAGATTCTTCCTCCATACCAGATCATGGAAAAAATATCCCTTCCCATAGTATCTGTTCCAAAAAGGAACTCCCTGTCAGGAGCTTTATTATAGTTTAACAGATCCATATAAGTAGGATCCTTTGTCATGATCAGTTCCGCACACAGGCAGCCCAGTACGATAAGAATCAGGATTGCTGCTGAAACAACGGGTTTTCCCTGATACCACTTTTTCTTTGATTTGGGAATTACGGTTTCTGTCTTTCTGTTTCCTGCCAGTTCAAATAAATGATTGGTCATCCTTCTACTACCTCCGATTTCTCGGTTATTACTTCATCCTTCATACGGGGATCTATCTGTTCATTAATAGTCTGACTGACAATATTACAGAAAATAACCAGGATTCCTGACATCATACAAAGCAGCATCAGCAGATTGTAATCATGATATCTGGCACTCTCATAGGACAGAGCTCCGATTCCGGGATAAGAAAATACACTTTCTACCACATAGGTTCCTCCAAGTACATGGGGGACTGCAATGGCCATAATACTCAAATAAGCAGGCATTACATTTCGGACACAATGTCTGAACATAAGCTTTTTCTTATCCAGGCCTTTTGCCTTTGCCAAAAGTACATAATCTGCGCGAACCTCTTCAAGGATCTTATTTCGGATCATGTAAGCATAATACCATAAATGCTCCATGACCACGATGGTCAGAGGCATGATCAGATGCAGCACTCTGTCACTGATATCTCCTGCATTTCCTGTACTGTAAGCACCACTGCTTGGCAGGATCTTAAGATTTACAGAAAAAACAAGGATCAGGACCAGAGCCATCCAGAACTCAGGAATACAACTGGATATGGTTCCCAGCTTACACAGGATCCGGTCTGCCAGCCGGTTTTCGTACCAGGCACACAGGATTCCCAGGAGCAAGGCTCCGGCAAACATAATGATAAATCCGATTCCTCCAAGTACAAGTGTATTGCCAATACGGCCGCCGATCACTTCTACCACATCCTGTTTATATTTAAATGAAATTCCAAATTCTCCATGAAAAGCATTTTTTACCCACTTCACATACTGTACAGAAATTGGTTCGTTCAGCCCCAGTTTCTCCATAGCCCATTCACGTTCTTCCGGACTCATCTTCTCTGTGCGGTCGCCATAATAGGAGATCAGCGGATCTCCCGGTGCAAGACGGGCTACATAAAATACAGCTACAGACAATATAAATACTGAGATCAGGAATATCAGGCATTTTTTACCATAGTAGACTAACTTTTTTTGTCTCATTATATACTGCACCCCTTTCCTTCAGCCGGAAGCATTGTAAAATGTCCGGGTGACACTTCTGTCCACACGCTGTTTTCCATTCCTTCGCCATCATAGTACTGCAGAACTCTTTTTCTTTCCCTGATCGGGTCAGGAACAGGAACTGCAGACAGCAATGTTTTTGTATAAGGATGCACCGGATTGGAATACAATTCTTCCGATGGCGCCAGTTCTACCAGTTTTCCATGATACATAACTCCCACACGGTCACAGAGATACTCAACCATAGCCAGGTCATGAGCTATAAACAGAAATGTAAATCCATGCTCCTCCTGCAGATGACGGAACAGATTGACGATCTGGGCCTGTATGGACACATCCAGGGAAGCTATCGGTTCATCAGCCACCAGAAATTCCGGTTCCATACACAGAGATCTGGCTATGGCCACTCGCTGCCTCTGTCCCCCTGATAATTCAGATGGATAACGATCCAGGAAACTGTTCTCAAGTCCTACATATTCCATCTGAAAAGCAGCTTCCTTCACAAAGCTTCCTCTCGGAGGTGTGATATGCTGGATTCTCATTGGTTCCGTAATAATATCTGACACCTTCATTTTCTGGTTCAGACTGGATGCGGAATCCTGAAATATCATCTGGCGGCGGGTCTGCAGCATTTTTTTATGCTTTTTGAATTCCTTTTTGTCGCAGATATTTACATCTTTATACCAGATTTCTCCCTGAGCCGGCTGATATATATTCATCAGACATCTGGCAACTGTGGACTTTCCTGAACCGGATTCCCCTACCAGACCAAAGATCTCACCTTTATGGATCTGAAATGAGACATCATCTACAGCCTTTACCTTGATCTTTTTTGTCAGATGAAACTGCTGAGTCAGATGCCTGACATCCAATAAAACTTCTTTACTCATGCGCTGTTCCTCCCACAGGTGATTTGATCTGCGGTGCTCTTGGATCCAACAACCAGGTTGCCGCATAATGAGTATCTGTTATCTTAAACATAGGCGGCATTTCTTCATAATCAATATTCAGGGCATATTCATTTCGACATGCAAAAGCATCACCTTTCGGCGGATCTATCAAAGTAGGAGGCATGCCGGGAATGGTGTACAGGCTTTCTTTTCCATTTGCAAATGCAGGCAGTGATCTCATCAGCCCCCATGTGTATGGATGTCTGGGATCATAATAAACTTCCTCTGCTGTACCGATCTCTACGATCTTGCCTGCATACATGACTGCTACTCTGTCTGCCACACGTGCAACAACTCCCAGATCATGGGATACCAGTATGGTAGCTGTTCCAAGCTTCATCTGTATTTCCCGCAGAAGATCCAGAATCTGTGCCTGTATGGTCACATCCAGTGCAGTAGTTGGTTCATCTGCAAATAAAATATCCGGATCTGCTGCCAGAGCGATGGCCATGACACATCTCTGACGCATTCCCCCGGAGAACTGCCAGGGATACTGATGATATCGTTCCTTTGGATGGGAGATACCTACCAGTTCCATAAGCTCCAGAACCTTCTTATTTACCTGTTCCTTCGTGTAGTTCTTATTGTGGATCACCACTGCTTCCCCAATCTGTTTTCCAATTTTAATAGTTGGATTCAGGGATGTCATAGGATCCTGAAAGATCATAGAAAAAACTCTTCCACGCAGTTTCTGCATCTCCTGTTCCCTGTAACAGGTGATATCCTGTCCGTTCACACAGATGCTTCCCTCTTTTATTTTTGCGCTTGGTGGCAAAAGCTTCATGATACTTTTGCAAAGCACACTCTTCCCGCATCCGGATTCTCCAACTATAGCCAGCACCTCTCCCTTTTTTAATGAAAAAGACACATCTCTTACTGCCTGGACTTCTCCGGCAGGACCGTCAATGCTGACTGAAAGATTTTTAACCTCTAATAAATGTTCCATTTTTAATCCTTTTTCCGCTCGTGTAAAAAGGGGGGCACCTTTAGTGCCCCCGTCACAACCTTTATCTTTTTATTCAATAGTCCAGTCTGCTACATTCCAGAAGATTCCAACTCCATGATGTCCCATAATTGTATCAGGATCAATTCCTTTAATATTGCTGTCAGCAACATAGTTGGCATCAATATAGCAGATCATTGCATAAGCCGGATCCTCTGCCAGAGCTTTCTGGAAATTAGCATAGGCTTCTGCACGAACTTCCGGATCAGCTGACTGTCTTGCTTCTGTCAGATACTTGTCAACGTCTGCATTAGAATAGCCGGAGTAGTTTGCTCCCTTATCTGTTCCGAATACTTTGTATGTATGGTCGTCAGCGTCAAATGGGCTTCCCCATCCGATCAGGAATGCCATCTGTCCTGCCCAGTCTGTCTGTGCAGGGATCTCTACTGATACATCCATGCCGATTTCTTTCAGTTCCTGTGCTGCGATCTGAGCCATATCAATACGTACCTGATCTCCTGCACTTACGCTGATCACAAATCCCACTTTTTCACCGTCACGATAATAGAATCCGTCATCACCCATCTCGCATCCTGCAGCTTCCAGAATTTCTTTTGATTTTTCAGGATTGTAATCATAATGCTCTACATCTTCATAATTGTAGACATTTCTCTGCAGAGGTCCATAAGCCGGCATTCCCTGTCCAAGGATAACTGCGTCGATGATTGCCTGACGGTCAAGCCCATAGCATACTGCCGGGATCAGATCACGGTTTTTCTGCCAGTATTCATTTCCAAAATTAAACATGATTCCACGATAGTCAGAAGTCTTCATATCGTAGCATGTATATGCCTCATCATCTGCAAAAGCAGCTGCATCCTTTGGTGTTAATAATGCCAGATCAAGTTCTCCGGATTTCAACTGAAGTGCTTTCGCATTGTCATCCGGTACGATCTTGAATACAATTTTATCGATGGAAGGCTCACCCTTGAAATAATCTTCATTCTTAACCAGTGTGATCGCCTGTCCCTCATCCCATGATTCGATCTTGTATGGGCCTGTTCCTACCGGGTTACGGAAGAAGTCAGAGGTCTGCATATCTTCGCCCTCAAGCAGATGCTTAGGAAGAACTGCCATTGTCATATAGTCAAGGAATGCAACGTTTTTGTCCTCAAGCTTGAACGCAACCATATGATCATCAATTACATTGATTTCCTCTACGTCCTCGTAGTTGGGTGCATTCTCAGAACCGTTTTCCGGATCCATGATTGCCTCGATAGTAAACTTAACATCCTCTGCTGTCACAGGTTCGCCGTCCTGCCACTTGGCATCTTCTGCCATATGGAATGTATAAGTATTGGTTTCATCATCAAAATCCCAGCTCTCTGCCAGTCCCGGAACTACCTGATTATCTCCGTCATGTGCAGTTAAACCGTTGAAGATCAGAATATTGATCTCTCCATGTTCATCCATAGCAGGATTGATCCTGGTATAATCTCCGCTTCCATAAACCAATGTTGTTTCTTCCTCTGCCAGTACAGGCACTGTTGTTCCGGCACTGACCAGTGATACAGTCAGAAGCACTCCGGCCATTGTCAATAAACCCTTTTTCATTTCATGTTCCCTCGCTTTTTCTTTATTGGTAACTGACTTTTATGATATCAGACAATTCTGACATCAGTAAGCCCTGCGGGGGGATATTGACATATTCCTTTTTGTGCCTTATATATGCCATATATGGCATACCTGCAACAGTATCATTACTCTCCATCGCAGTGCGATCCTGCCCGGAGTGTTATTTATGTTATAGGAACATTACAGAGTAATTTCCTATAACATAAATAACACTCCGCCTTTAGTATTTCACTAAAAGCGAAGTGTCCTGATATTAATATAATTTTGCACCAGCCGGAATATGGTCATCTACCATCAGAAGATGAAGTTTTTCTTCGCCCTCTTCTTCATGGATTGCACTAAGTAACATTCCACAAGATTCAATTCCCATCATTGCTCTAGGTGGCAGATTTGTGATAGCTATAAGTGTCTTACCTACCAGTTCTTCTGGTTCGTAGAATGCGTGAATACCGCTTAAAATGGTACGTTCCACGCCTGTTCCATCATCCAGAGTAAACTGTAAAAGTTTCTTTGACTTCGGCACTGCGACACACTCTTTTACCTTTACTGCACGGAAATCGGACTTGCTGAAAGTCTCAAAATCTACCTCATCTTTGAACAATGGTTCGATTTCTACCTTTGAAAAATCAATCTTCTCAACTGGCTTTTCTGAAACCGTTTTAGCCTGCGCAACGTTGTTTGCTTCGTTCTTAGCAGCGCCCTGGGACTTCATTGTCGGGAAATTATACCTTATTTTTTATAAGTCTTTATATTTCTTTATTTCCCTGTTTTTAAAGCACCTATATCTGTCTCTCCATTTAAGGTTCTTCATAACTCTGCACGACTTGTCGTATATTTGTCGTAAAGCTGTCGTATGTACTTTTTTACTATTTTAAGCAGGCTTCATATTTCCAAAATATGTATTAAATTTACTAATTTCTGTCTGCTTCAAATCGTCAGTTGCTTCTGCATACACATCTAACGTCGTTTCCACATCTGAATGTCCCAGAATCTCCTGCATCGCTTTGACGTTGACACCAGCTTCACACATTCGGGTTGTAAACGTATGTCTCAATGAATGATTACTAAATGGAGGAAGAATGACCTCTCCACCTTTATCCATCACCTCATAGTTACAGTCCCGAATAATTCTTCTGAGAGCCTTATTAAGTGTTCCTTGATGTTGCACACTTCCAAATCGATTAATAAAGATAAAATCCTTATATCCATCGATAGTAACGTTACAAGTCAATCCACATTCTTTTTGATATTCTTTTTCCATCAAAAATGCCTGTTTTACTTTTGGCAACATAGGAATTGTTCTTTGACCAGCTTTGGTTTTTGGTGTATTAATGGAAAATCCACATCCTTTATCAGTTCCCTTGTCATAATAAACTAATGTATGATTTACATTAATAGTACCCTCATCCAAATTAATGTCATCCCATCGAAGTCCTGTAATTTCCCCCACTCGCATACCAGTCCATAAAAGAACCTCGAAAACAGGGTACCATTTATGGTACTGTCCTTGTCTTTCCAAAAATGATTCAAAAACTTTCTGCTCTGCAAATGTTAAGGCTCTTCTCTTGCTGGAATCTTTGTTATGCGCTCTCTTTAATTCCTTTAAAGCATTGTCAGATGGATTATATCTCAGATAGTCATCTTCAACACCCAGTTCTAATACCTGATGCATAACTGTATGAACAGAATCTATTGTAGATACCTTCAAATGTCTGCTATCCAGCAAAGAATTATAAAAAGCTCTTACATCAGTTCTCTTCAAATCAACAACTTTGATTTTTCCGAAATCTTCCTCGACAAATTGCCGATACATATACTGATAATTCTGAAAGGTATTATCCTTCAACCCCTTTTTCAGATTAACCCATCTATAGTATAAGTCATTAATTGTAAGGCTATTTTTATCTGCTTTTATACCATCTAAAATATCTCTTAAAACATCATTCTCCTTCTCTCTCAACTCTTCAAGAGTCTTTGCATAGGTTGAATGACGTTTTCCCTTTTTATCTGTCCATTTATACTCAAAGGTTCCATTTGCCCTTTGATATTCGCCCTCTTTCAGAACTCGATTTTTATTGTCTTTTCTCCTGACCATTATAATTCTCCTCTTCATTTATACCAAAGAGGATGTAGGTTCATATTTATTATAATATTTCCCCATCCTCTTTGTCCAGTTCTAAATTTATATAGAGTATAATTTCTCTAAATGGGCTTCCATTTTTTTTCTTTTGATAAGCCTTTTACTCCCACACCACAAAACTTCCTGACAATCTTCACCATTGGTCAAATCACGTAACTTATTTACTCCAATTCCAAAATATGCAGAAGCTTCTTCTAAAGTCAGATTTGCCTTTTCCCATGTTGGAACCAGAATTTCTCTCATATATACTCTCCCCTTATTTTCTATTAAAAATTATTACTCTTCAAATGGGCTACTGTCAGTTTCTATAAATCCATCTACATTATCTTTTCCATGTGCCCTTTTTTTCAAATCTTCATAATTGGTATATTCTGATGTTGGAATTTCAAATGATTTATACTCTGCTCCATCTTTATACCGATACTGAATTTTATCCAAACGCCTTAAAAGCTGTTCTATCTTATCTCTCCCCCTGTCACCTTCTTCAACTAATGATTCATAAATTTCATCTGGTGGATATACAGAAGTAATAATCACTTTATTCCACAAACAGTAACAATTGGCATATCTACAATGAATTTGTGCTCTGGAATATTGGTCTAATATAACCAGCAACTCAGAGAACCGTATATTGCCCTTAAATTCATCCATGAAAAGAATTTCCGGTGCTCCCTGATCTATATAATAGTCCATCCCCCCATTATCAAAATCTGTTGCAAAATATACGTTTTCCTCTCCATATTTTTCGCACAGTTCTTTATAATAATAACTTTTTCCTGTTCCACTTTCCCCAACAATCCAAATACATTCCTTGTCAGTTTTTATCAGAGGTGTTTCTCTCATACGTATATCAATAAATTCTGAACGTATCATCTTCTCATACTTTCGATAAGAAAAATTACTTCTCATAATCTCAGATGGAGTTCTTCCTTGTTTGAGCAATTCTTCTATTGCCTTTAAATCCGACCTTGTTCCCCGAACGTCTTGTATGCAGTCCATATCCAGAGTATATAAAACCTCTTCGCCTTTTTCCTCATGTTCACCTAACTTCAGCATATAATTGGTTAATTCTTTTTTCCCTCCACATTGAGGTTCTACATGAGAATTAAACATTGTTTTTGATACCTTCCTCAAGGTAGTTGTATTTCCATATAAAGCCACATGCGCATGATAACATCCATCTGCACTCAAACATACTGCAACTGCGGCTTCTCTGTCATCTTTGTCTCCTACCCATGCATCCTGTAACATTTCTGCTAATTTTTTTGGATTTTTATAATCCTCTTCTTTCCATCCCGCATTTTGCATATTTGCAATATGTACTGTTGCAATCCAGCACCGACCTCTGACATTTGTTGAAAAATTCCCCATTATTATTCACACTCCTGTTCTTAATCACAATTTACTTGTGACTAAACTCTCCCGTAAACTTCAATAAAACTAACCAAATTCACAATCACATAAGAAAATTGGTAATACTAGCAATTTTCTTATAGAAGCGAATTGCTTATGGCTTCGCCAACGCAATCCGCTTCACCCACCATTAATTTTGTAACAAACCTAATATCTTTTTCTTTGAAATTTTAGGCAAAACCAACGCTCGCAGATTTTGTCCATCAATAAGTACAATTCCCTTTCCCATACCAAATTGTAAATTTTCTTCACCTTCCATATGTTCGCCTGCAAATAACCCTTTTCTACCATCAACTGTCAATCTTCCCAAACCGACATATATATGAAAATTATCTGCACTTCCGCTTGATGCAGGAAAAATACTTGCTGTATATCTTTGCATAGAAAGCCACAAAAAACATTTTCTGGAACGTCCAAGCATTAAAATTGAGGACATAATATTTCTAATTTTATCCGCTTTTGCTTTCCCATCCTTTGACATTGAGTAATGTGTCAATAAACCAGCGATTTCATCAATAAGAAGAATTTTATAGCATTCCTCTCCACCTTCTGGTGTATTCATAAATTCATCATAGAATCGCAAAATTACATCATATGCATCCTCAAATTCGCCAAAACGCTCTTTATCTGTAATTCCTTCAAATTCATGGCTTGCTTTAAAATCAACAATATACAACTTACAATATTGGCTTTTCAGCTTATAAATCCAATAAAGAATAGACGTGCTTTTACCCGACCCAGACCCACCCACAACAATTAAATGCCCTATCGGCGCATAAATAGGGATTTTCACACCTACATCTGAATAGAATTTATAATCATAACCCAACATCAACCTATCCATCTGAGTTTTATCCGTCTAAATCGTTTTCATCCATGTCGTCGATAGGATTCTCATTTGTGATAGTTAATTTTTGCTGTCTTTGATTCTGGATTATATTCAATATACTGTTTTCTTTTTCATTTCGAGCATATTTTATTTCCAAATAAGGTATATTGAGATCGAACCGAACATTCCAGTCTACAATAACGTTCTGCTTATATTCGTAAATTTCCAGATATCTCTTCACAACATTCAGAATCATATGTTCCAGTACATCCTTCTCATTTTCGTCTGCATATGGCACAACAATTTGAACACAAGGCAATCGCGAAATTTTAGTAAAACACATCATTGGAGCAGTTGGTGTTTCCGACAGTTCGACTATTCTCTTAAAACGTTTTTCCCCAATTATATTTTTCACAGTATTCCAAATATCTACTTTAATGCCAGCATCCATCGAAAAATCTTCCTGTTCGCGATCATTGACAGCCTCTCTAAGTTTAATGACAGCTTCATTAAAACTGCAACCTGTCCAAAGCATAATCACCAAACAAAAAATTCCAAATACTCCTGCAAATGTAATTCCAAGTAACATCGCACTTGAAATAATCCATAGTACAAACTTAATCATTTTGCTTACTCCCCTTTCTATCAGCGGGGGTAATCCCCCCACTCACTAATTTAATTTTTCAATTTTTTTAATTGTCTGAAATGTTTTTCCAGACTTTAACGTCATCGCTTTATCATAGTAAATTTCAATTTCGTCTCCAACCTTCAATTGAGAACAATCATAATATCCGGCATAAATACTTTCTGCCCTTTTTCCAACAAAACCTTTTGTCCCATCTTCGTCCTTGTAAAACGGTTCAAAATCCTGCTCCACATATAATGTTGTAACTTTTCCATTTGCTTTTACAGAATAGTTCATTCCTACTACTTTCATTTTTATAACTCCTTTCTCAATAACCATATTTTTGTTTTTAAATGCCTTGCTCGTAATCTTATCCCATAGTTCTTTTCCTCTCTTTCTATCTTCCTTTCACCTTACATTTTGATTATAGCAAACCTTTTTATCGTTCAGGTACGAACTTAAATTCTCGTATAAAAAAAAGAACAGGATCAATTCCTGCTCTCTCCTTTTTCCCGACTCTTAACCATTTCTTCCAATAAGATGTCTATAAATTCTGCAACTTTTTTATCCGTGTCACTTCGTGGTTCCACAATCTGTAGAAAAACTTTTCCAATATCCTCATCTTCTACTCCCATTTTTTCCTTCATCATTTCTTCGATGTTTAAATCTTTTCCGTGACTTTCACATTCTTTACAGTAATCCACAACATCAACTATGCTAAGCATCTCAGGATGTTCCTGCATATTAATAACATACATATAACCCTTTCCAGTTCTAAGAATATCCTGAGTAATCCCAAACCAAAGACAAACTACTTTTATTATTTTTTCTGCCATATCCCTTAATGTTTTTTTATTGGAGCGCATTTTATCCATGACATCATAATAAAGTTTTCTTGTCTCTTTTACATCGGACAGATTCTTTTTATCCAAAGGAATCTCCATAATATATTCTGATACTTCCAATAATTCTCCAGCTATATCATTCAATGACAATCCAAAAGTACAGTATATAAAATCCGCTAGAATCATCCAATACTTTCCAACAAATTTTATTTTTTCTAGTTCCCATGTATTCCACCGTTCCATCGCATTATAAAAAGCGGTTCTATCATAAATATCTAATTTAGGAAAATTTTCATTAACTATTCCCAGTTCCATACCAATATTATCTTCCTTAAATAATAAATCTAAATGTTCTTCCATCGGAACATTTATCGAGTCATTCACATTTTTTCCTGCGCTTCTATCCATATCTTCCTCTGCATTCTTTTTTGGAAAACCAAGCAAAATAGTATTATATTCTTCAAACAGATAATGGCAAAATAATTTTTCACTTTTTCTCATAAAAAATCTCCCTTCCTATTTATACTCAACATAGATTTTGTATTGTCATTTTACCCGACAGCGAAGAATTTATCAAGGTTGCTTCGCACCGTTCCACGGCTTTGACCTTGACAAATCCTCCACTGTCGAAAAACATGTGGTCAACAAAATCAATGTCGCCCTTCGGTTGCTACGCTCCCCCAGCGGATATTCTGCATATTTTAATGCATTATATAATATATTTTAAAATACAAGCTAAATTTTATCGTAAAAATAATTCTATAATTATTTAATCTTATCCTATAAGATATACATATAGGAGGAAAAATCATGTCCAAATTTGAATTAAAATCAAATAAATCACGAGAATACAAATCCAAAACTTTTCGACTTCCTGCCGATTTACTAAACGATCTGGAGCAACGCGCTCAGGAAAAAGAATTATCTTTAAACCAAGCTGTTATCCAGTGCTTAGAATACGCCGTCAAAGCTATGGACAATGAAGAATAAGCACAACCATTAAAAATACCAAAAAGGACTGCCCTTATTGAAAATTAATTCAACTGGCAGTCCTTTTTGTTGGTTAATATTTTATAGGCTCAGTAGAAAGAAGCTTACTGAATTTTGTACTACATAATATTTACAGATTATTTTTCGCTGGCATGAAAATAATTCCCCTTTTTTCCATAGCTTGTGCATATGCCTGCAAATGCCACCTAACCCCATCAATTTTTACATGGCATTCATCAATTCTTCGACAAAGAGCATAATATCTGTCTCCATTTTCTGAAATCAGCTTTATTGCATCCCCATCTGGAATTTCAAAAATTTTTTCATTCTTACCATTCACAAAGCTAATAGACTCTCCCTTTTCTTCCATCCATCCCATTCCCTTCAAATGATTTAAAATAATTCAATATATACTATTAAGTACATTTTCAATGTATCATATTTAATTGTATTTTGCAATATAATTTGCAATTAAAATTATATTGCACATTGTATTTTAAGGTAAAATAATAAGACGACTAAATCTTATGTTTAGTCGCCTTATTTAAACCTTGCATCCTCTTCCTAATCTTCTGTCGTAAGTTTGTCGTAAGTCGTATATTTTTGTCGTTTTATACGACTGATATTAATATAATTTTGCACCAGCCGGAATATGGTCATCTACCATCAGAAGATGAAGTTTTTCTTCGCCCTCTTCTTCATGGATTGCACTAAGTAACATTCCACAAGATTCAATTCCCATCATTGCTCTAGGTGGCAGATTTGTGATAGCTATAAGTGTCTTACCTACCAGTTCTTCTGGTTCGTAGAATGCGTGAATACCGCTTAAAATGGTACGTTCCACGCCTGTTCCATCATCCAGAGTAAACTGTAAAAGTTTCTTTGACTTCGGCACTGCGACACACTCTTTTACCTTTACTGCACGGAAATCGGACTTGCTGAAAGTCTCAAAATCTACCTCATCTTTGAACAATGGTTCGATTTCTACCTTTGAAAAATCAATCTTCTCAACTGGCTTTTCTGAAACCGTTTTAGCCTGCGCAACGTTGTTTGCTTCGTTCTTAGCAGCGCCCTGGGACTTCATTGTCGGGAACAGCAGTACGTCACGGATTGCCTGGCTGTCTGTAAGCAGCATAACCAGACGGTCGATTCCGTATCCGATACCACCTGTAGGCGGCATACCAATCTCCAGTGCATTCAGGAAGTCTTCATCTGTGTGGTTCGCTTCCTCATCTCCTGCGTCAGCAAGAGCATCCTGCGCTTTGAAACGCTCTCTCTGATCAATCGGGTCATTAAGCTCGGAATATGCGTTACACATTTCCCATGTATTAATGAACAGCTCGAAACGCTCTACCTTATTCGGATCAGAAGGTTTCTTCTTTGTCAGCGGAGAAATCTCGATCGGATGATCCATGATAAATGTTGGCTGGATCAGTTCTTTTTCACAGTATTCCTCGAAGAACAGGTTGATGATATCACCCTTCTTATGACGTTCTTCATATTCAATATGATGCTCATCTGCAAGCTTCTTAGCTGCTTCATCATCTGCAACTTCATCAAAGTCAATTCCTGCATATTTCTTAATCGCATCATTCATGGTCAGACGTTCAAAAGGTTTGCTGAGGTCGATCTCGATACCATTGTAGGAAATCTTCGCAGAACCACAAACCTTCTCTGCCAGATAACGGAACATAGACTCAGTCAGTTCCATCATGCCTTCATAATCTGTATATGCCTGATAAAGCTCCATCAGAGTAAACTCCGGATTATGACGGGTATCTACACCTTCATTACGGAATACACGTCCGATCTCATAAACTCTCTCAAGACCACCAACGATCAGTCTCTTCAGATAAAGTTCAAGAGAAATACGAAGCTTAACATCTTCGTTCAGTGCATTATAATGAGTTTCAAACGGTCTTGCTGCAGCACCGCCTGCATTTGCAACCAGCATCGGAGTTTCCACTTCCATGAAGTCACGATCTGCAAGGAAGTTACGGATTTCTTTCAGAATCTGGGAACGCTTGATAAATACGTTCTTGCTGTCCTGATTCATGATAAGGTCTACATATCTCTGACGATAACGCATATCTGTATCTGTCAGTCCATGGAATTTCTCAGGAAGAATCTGTAAGCTCTTGGAAAGAAGAGTCATGCTTTCTGCATGGATAGAAATCTCACCTGTTCTTGTTCTGAATGCAAAACCTTCCAGTCCGAAGATATCACCGATATCGGATTTCTTAAAATCTGCATAAGAATCTGCTCCGATCGCATCTCTTGCTACATATACCTGAATATTTCCCTGTAAATCCTGGATATTGCAGAAAGAAGCCTTACCCATAACTCTCTTGAACATCATACGGCCTGCGATCGCTACGTGGATTGGGCTTGCGTCCATGATTTCTCTTCTCTCTTCATAATCTTTCTTAACAGCTTCCTTTGCCTGTTCTTCATCAAGACCTGTTACATCTACTTCTGCACGATCTTTGAGAAGTTCTGCCTCATGTGCTTCATAAAGACTCTTCACTTCCATTGAGTGATGAGTCTGGTTAAACTTTGTGATCTGAAATGGGTCTTTTCCATTAGCCTGAAGATCTGCCAGTTTATCGCGACGTACCTTCAGTAACTGGTTTAAATCCTGTTCCTGCTTCTGCTGTGCCACCTTGGTTCCTCCTTATATACTTGTATAATTATTATTTGTTCGTAACTGTTCAGTACCTTCACAGTTACGAGCCAAAATGCATTAAAAATCACCTGCGGTGATGGCATTTTGGCTTGTATGTCTCGGGATTTTGGTACTTACGTGCCAAAACACCTCGCGGGATAGTAGACTACTGAATAGTTACATTTGTTCTACATTTCTATGTGATATCAGATGTAACAGAAGATTCCATTCAACAGAATCCTGTATTTTCAAATATCAATTTATCAGATATACAGACAAAAATAAGAAATAACAAACTTCTTATTGTCTTCTTATTATCTGCTTATATAGTCAGAGAAAGGTGCGCGTTATGCCTTTGCATGATAAATCTCTACGCGCACCTCAGTCATCTGTCTCTTATACGTTTCTCTGGATCTCCAGAACTTTGTATTTCATGATTCCTGCCGGCATCTCTACTTCTACTACATCGCCTGTATGCGCACCGATAAGTGCTTTTCCTACGGGAGATTCGTTGGAGATTTTGCCTTCAAGGCTGTTAGCCTCTGTGGAACCTACGATCTTCAGCTCGATGTCTTCTTCGAATTCAAAATCGTGTACTTTAACCTTACATCCAACGCTGATCTTGTCCAGATCTACTTCGTCCTCTACAACAACTTCAGCATTCTTTAAGATCTTCTCGATTTCTTCGATACGTGCTTCAATGTCTCTCTGTTCGTCTTTCGCTGCATCGTATTCCGCATTCTCAGATAAGTCGCCCTGTTCTCTGGCTTCCTTAATTTTCTCTGCTACTTCTTTTCTCTTTACTACCTTTAAATCATGCAGCTCTTCTTCTAATTTTTTAAGTCCTGCATAAGTTAGTAAGTTTTTCTTTTCTTCCATAATAACCTTACTCCCTTTCAACATCCGGTATAGTCTTCTGCGTTTCTTTTCGCCCCGGATCACTACATGGATTTATGTGCTTCCTGATACATCATACCTGAAAAAGGGCAGACTTATTCTAGGATATTCACAATTTCTGTATTATACAAAAAAGCACCCGGATTGTCAAGCATTCCGAGCGCCTTTGCTATTGTTTATATTTCTCATTTCACATGGTTTTAACTTTTATGCTAATCTTGATAAAAGCGCCTCCAGAGCTTCATAACTTTCTATGGTGTTTGACTCTCTTCTGAGCCCTGCGCTGTGACGCATGCCTGCAGTATACCAGGCAACGTGTTTACGCATCTCACGTATTCCTACGAATTCCCCTTTTAATTCAATCTGTTTTCTGGCATGACGCAGGATCATTTCACGTATTTCCTCTACAGACGGGCGTTCCAACAGTTCTCCTGTCCGGAAATAATGGTTCAGTTCGCGGAACAACCAGGGATTTCCCCTTACTGCACGTCCCACCATAACAGCATCACATCCGGTCTGTTTTACCAGTGCTTCTGCTTTCAGCGGAGAATCTACATCTCCGTTTCCAATTACAGGAATGGTAATCGCTTCTTTTACCCTGCGGATCGTATCCCAGTCTGCAGTGCCGGAATAGTACTGCTGTCTGGTGCGCCCATGCACTGCAAGTGCTGCTGCTCCCGCATCCTCAATACGTTTCGCGATTTCAACAATATCTACCGGTTCATTCTCAAATCCGATTCGCACCTTGACAGTCAACGGTTTACTGATTGCAGATGATACTTTTCGAACGATCTCTTCAATCAGATTCGGGTTCTTCAACAATGCAGATCCCTCGCCGTTATTGACAACCTTCGGCACAGGGCATCCCATATTGATGTCCAGGATATCGAAATCTCTGTCCTCAATGGATTTCGCAACCTCTGCCATAAGATCCGGTTCACTGCCAAAAAGCTGCATGGAAACCGGGTGCTCACATGGATCAATCTCCATCAGGGCAATGGTGTTCTTATTGTGAAAAGAAATCGCTTTTGCACTGATCATTTCCATACAGATCAGTCCGGCCCCCTGCTCTTTACAGAGCGTTCGAAATGGCAGGTCTGTGACCCCTGCCATTGGTGCAAGAACAAACGGATTATCAATCTGTACGTTTCCTATTTTCCACTGCATCTCCATGAATGGTTCTCTTGCCCGTACCGGCTCATTCCTTGTCTGCATGGATTCAGTCCTCACTGCCCGATGTTTTCTTCAGTTCTTCTTCCGGGATGTCTCCGAGAAAGAATACTTTATAATACATTTCCAGAGATTCCAGAAGTTCTTTCTTGTCCTGCTGAAGCTGTTTGATCTTCAGTCCGCTTCCGATCTCATCGTAGCGGGCATCTGCTTCCAGAGCTTCTGTTTTAAACTGAAGTCTGCCGTTTTCGTCAAATTCCAGAGTCAGGATTCCTCCTACATCCTCTGTGTAAAGAACACACATGATCTGAAGCTCTTTCTTCACATGATCCGGAAGTGCATTGAAATCCTGATTAAAATAAAATTTCTTCTCATAGGCACTTGCGCCGCAGAGAGTAATGTTGTCCTGATACATAAATTACTGTTTCCCTCTTTCGAAATTATTCAGAATCTTTATACATAGCTGTAAAGCCCACGCACTGAAACCTCTCCTGCGCTGACTTTCACAACTTCTTTATTCTGCCTTTCCACAAGCAGTTCACCTTTTTCATCAATTCCCCTGCAGATTCCTTCGAAACTTCTGTCACCATCGATCACTCTGACCGGCTGGTTCAGATTTGCAAGGATTCTGTGGTAATCATCCAGCAGATGAGTAAAATCACAGGTCTGGATAAATTTCTCATAGTTGATCTCGAAATATTTCATCACCTGTGCAATCACCTGATTTCTGTCATATTCATGACCGCCCTCCAGAATCAGTGAAGTCGCTTTGTCCTGCATTTCTTCCGGAAATTCTTTCAGGTTTACATTGATTCCTACTCCGATGAGAACATAATTGATCTTCACACCATTTGTTCCCATCTCGGTCAGGATACCACAGATTTTCTTCTTAGAGATCACAATATCATTGGGCCATTTAATACTTACGTTAAACCCCAGTTCCTCTGCTGCCTGTGCCACTGCCATTCCCATAACCAGTGTCAGCATAGACGCATACTGCGGTGAAAATTCCGGACGTAAGAGCAGTGTCATCATAATAGAGCTGCCCTCCGGCGCTTCCCATCTTCTGTCAAAACGCCCTCTTCCCGCAGACTGAAATTCCGCAACTGCCAGAGTTCCATGCTCTGCACCATCTTTTGCCAGACGCTTGATCCATGAATTGGTAGAATCTGTTTCTTTTGCAAAATGGACGGTTTTGCCCGCCCATTTTGTGTCTATCGCCTGTGAAATTGTTTCTTCATTATACAGATGTGCCATTATTTGTTCTCCGGCTCTCCTAATGTTGCTACCATAACAGCTTTGATGGTATGCATCCTGTTCTCTGCCTCATCAAATACTTTGGACTGCTCAGATTCAAATACTTCGTCTGTTACTTCCATGTCTGTCAGATTGAATCTCTCGCCCATTTCCTTGCCGATCTTTGTCTTAAGGTCATGGAATGCAGGCAGACAGTGAAGGAAGATTGCTTTCTCTCCTGCGTTCTTCATAACGTCCTTTGTTACTTTATAAGGTGTCAGATCATGGATTCTCTCTGTCCATACCTCATCCGGCTCACCCATGGATACCCATACGTCTGTATAGATAACGTCTGCATCCTTTGTTCCTTCCTGAACATCCTCTGTCAGAGTGATGCTTCCGCCGGATGCTTTTGCATATTCCTCGCACTGAGCAACTAACTCTGCATTCGGGAAATATTTCTTAGTTGTGCAGGCTACGAAATGCATGCCAAGTTTTGTGCAGGCAATCATCAGGGAATTACCCATATTGTAACGGGCATCACCCATGTATACAAGCTTACGTCCTTTTAAATCTCCGAAATGCTCACGGATTGTCAGCATATCAGCGATCATCTGTGTCGGATGATATTCGTTCGTAAGGCCATTCCATACCGGAACACCTGCATGTTTTGCAAGCTCTTCTACGACTTCCTGACCAAATCCACGATATTCGATACCATCATACATTCTTCCCAGAACTCTTGCTGTATCTGCAATGCTTTCTTTCTTACCGATCTGAGAACCTGTCGGATCCAGGTATGTGCTTCCCATTCCAAGATCATGGGCAGCTACCTCAAAAGAGCAGCGGGTTCTTGTACTTGTTTTTTCAAAAATAAGTGCAATATTTTTGCCTCTGTAATATTCGTGAAGCTCGCCGGCTTTCTTCTTTGCTTTAAGTTCTGCGGATAAATCAATAAGATATGTGATCTCCTCCGGTGTAAAGTCTTTCAGTGTCAGAAAGTTTCTTCCTTTTAAGTTCATAATAATTCTCTCCCCGATGTCATTTATTCTCTTTTGTTATTTGTCTGTCTCCGCTTTCGGATCAGTGACGATCTCTTTCAGCGAACTTGCCAGACCTGCAATTCCCTGAATATCCGACGGAATAATGATCTTGGTTGCCTTACCGTCTGCTGCCCTGGCAAATGCTTCCAGACTCTTCAGTGTCAGAACTGCCTCATCTGCTCCTGCCTCTCTGATCATGCGGATACCCTCTGCATTGGCATTCTGAACTTTCAGAACTGCCTCAGCCTGTCCTTCTGCCTCCTTGATCATACGCTCTTTCTGAGCCTCTGCGCGGAGGATTGCTGCCTGTTTCTCAGCTTCTGCATCCAGAATTGCGGATTGCTTCTTACCTTCTGCAACAAGGATCGTAGATTTCTTCTGACCTTCTGCGATCAGGATTGCTTCACGACGTTCACGCTCAGCTTTCATCTGTTTCTCCATTGCATCCTGAATAGCTGCCGGAGGAATAATGTTCTTCAGTTCCACACGATTGACCTTGATTCCCCATGGATCAGTAGCTTCATCAAGAGAAGCTCTCATCTTAGTATTGATCGTCTCACGTGATGTAAGTGTCTCATCCAGTTCCATGTCACCGATAATATTTCTTAATGTTGTTGCGGACAGATTCTCGATTGCCATGATCGGATTCTCCACACCGTAAGTATAAAGCTTCGGATCTGTGATCTGAAAGAATACGACAGTATCGATCTGCATGGTTACGTTATCCTTTGTGATAACCGGCTGCGGTGGAAAATCCACTACCTGTTCCTTCAGATTTACCTTTCTGGCTACTCGTTCAATAAACGGAACCTTGAAGTGAATTCCTGTACTCCAGGTTGCCTGATAAGCTCCCAGACGTTCCAGGATTACTGCATATGCCTGTGGTACAATGCGGACGCAGGATGCAAGGACCCATACCGCAATAACGATAATAACTATCAGAAAAACCACGCCCATAACTAATCCTCCTTATTCTGTTTTACGATAAGTTTCACACCTCGGATCTCTTCGATCGTTACAACGGTGCCTTCGCCGATTTTTTCGTCATCAGCAGAACGTGCAGTCCATTCAATGTCATTGATACGAACCTGGCCTGTCTGCGCCAGATTGTCAATCTCCTGAATCACAACTGCTTTCTTTCCAATCAGACTATTTGCATTGGTCTGTATGGTTTCTTTGTTGAAATACTTCATTGCCAGTGGTCTGGTAAAGATGAGAAGTACCAATGAAACACACAGAAACAGCAATATCTGTACAGTGAGGTTCGCTCCTGCATAACATGCAATAGCAGCGACCAGTGCGCCGCCGGCAAACCAGATGGTGGTCAGTCCTGCCGTAATTGCCTCTACAACAAGCAATAACGCAAGAATCCCAAGCCAGATCAAAGGCTGCATGAAACTCCTCCTTTCGTCTGCTATCGTCTCTGACGAGCAGCTTCATACATGAGAATTCCGGATGCCATGGCAGCATTCAGAGATTCTACTTTTCCACACATAGGAATCCGTATCAGACAATCAGCACTGTCTGCCGCTTCATCTGTCAGTCCTTTTCCCTCATTGCCAATCAGGAAAGCAGTTCCTCCTGTGTAGGATTCCTGATCATAAGAGTTCTTACCATGCAGATGCGCCGCAAATGTGCGGATATTTCTGTCTTTCAGTTCCTGTGCTAATGATACCACACTTTCCACATATAGGAAAGGCATTCTGTAGACAGAACCCATGGTTGATCGTATAACCTTCGGGTTTGTGATATCCACGCAGGTCTTTGTCAGAAGAACTCCGCTTACTCCGGCACCCTCTCCTGTACGGAGAATAGTTCCCGCATTTCCCGGATCCTGCAGATCTTCCAGAATCATAACCAGCGGATTTTTCCCGCCGAGAATATCTTCCATTATATAGGAAGGTTTCTTAAGCACTGTCATAATTCCCTGCGGCGTCTGCGTATCGCTCATCTGTCGAAAAACAGAATCTGTTACTATTTCATATGGAAGTTTCTCCACCTGAGCCATCAGTTCTGCATCACCGCTGAGAGCTTCTGATACATACACCTTCGAAATCCAATCCCTAGGTGCTTCGCCGAACATTTTTCTTCCTTCTGCAACAAAAAGCCCTTGTTCTCTGCGGGCTTTTGTTTTCTGGTTCAGCTGTATGATATTTTTTACCTGTCCGTTATTTACACTGGTGATCATATCTTATCCTCAATTTTCCGAAACCTTATTCAGGTCACTGTTTGCTCCTGCTGCAACAACTGTGCAGTCTGCCGGAAACACTTCATCCGGCGCCACATTCATATTCATCTTATCGCCATGCTTCAGACCGATCAGATTGATGTTATACTTTTCCCTGACCTTCAGCTCCCGAAGTGTTTTTCCTATCCATTCCCGCGGGATCTTAAATTCTGCCATACTGAAATCAGAAGAAAGCTCAAACATATCGACAAATCCACTGGAGAGAAGATTTCTTGCAACTCTGATACCCATGGAATGTTCAGGATAAATCACCTTATCTGCCCCTATTTTCTCCAGTATCCTGCCATGAAGAGAATTCATTGCCTTCGCCATGACAAAAGGAACTCCAAGTTCTTTCACCTGCATCGTTGCTGTAATACTGGCCTCCATATTCTCGGCTACTGCGATGACCGCAACATCTACGTTCTGAACTCCAAGCGATTCCAGAATTCCCGGATCACGCACATCTGCCCTGACAGCATAGGAAACTTTCTCTGCGATATCCTGCACATTATCATCTTTATCGTCAATGGCAAGTACATCGCAGTTCGCTTCTGCCAGAGTAAGGGCTACCGTCATCCCGAACTGCCCAAGACCGATCACTGCATAAGATTTGTTCTTCATTTTCTTCCTCATTTCTCTTTCTGAACATATATTCATTATCCTCTGCGAATATCTGCCTGACTGCCAAACCGTTACTATCCAATCATAATATCTTCTTCTGCCAGATGTGAATCTGCCGGCATTTTCTGTACACGTACAGTCACTGCAGTTCCCAGAGTCAGCGGACCGATTCTTCCCAGATACATAGTCAGGATCACGATCCATTTGCCTGCTGTATTCAGGCAGGGTGTCAGCCCTCTGCTAAGTCCTACCGTTGCAACCGCAGATGTAATTTCATAAACAACATCTTCTATAGGTGCTTCCGGCATGGCTGCACACAACAGCATACTCATGAGAATAAGTACTGTAAGTACCATACCTGTCACTACGATCGCAGAACGGATGTAGCTGTCTCTGATTCTCCTGTGGTGTACTTCCACATCCCGTTTTCCCTGAAGATTGGATTTCAGACTCAGCAGAAGGACCGCAACTGTTGTTGTCTTAATTCCACCTGCTGTTCCCATAGGGGAACCGCCGATCAACATCAATATCAGGCACAGCATATAAGTTGCATTGGAAAATCTCTCCTGACTTACAGTGAAAAATCCGGCTGTTCTTGTGGTAACTGACTGGAACAAAGATGCCATCCACTTCGTTTCCGGCGAATATGTCCCAATACTTTCCGGATTTCCATGATCAAACAGAAAGATCAGTACTGTACCGCCCACAACAAGTATCAGCGTCATCATCAACACGATCTTACTGTGAAGACGGAGATTTTTAAATATACGTCCCACAGGAAGTTTCCCTCTGATGACTCGTTTAATCTTATCCCAGATATCCCACCAGACCACAAACCCAAGACCTGACATAATGATCAGTCCTACACTTGTAAAGTTTACGATCGGATCAGCAACATACTGAGCCATGCTGTCCTCTCCCAGCAGATCAATACCAGCATTACAGAATGCAGATACTGCCGTAAAAACAGAATATCCCAGACCTTTTGCCAGACCGAACTGCGGAATAAATCGAACTGCATAACACACTGCACCGATTCCTTCTGCTCCAAACACACAGATCAGAACTTTCTTCACCAGCCTGACCATCCCACCCATTCTGTCCATATTATAGGACTCCTGGATAACACGCCGGTTCCTCAGCGATATTTTCTTTCTCAGACTTATAAAAATAATACTGCCCAGGGAAATCAGTCCCACACCTCCGATCTGGATCAGGACAAGAATAATAATCTTGCCTGCCAGAGTCCAGTGAGTTGCCGTAACAACTGTCACAAGCCCTGTTACACATATACTTGTGGTTGCGGTAAACATGGCATCTGTAAAAGATGTGTGGTATCCGGGTGCCGTACAAAACGGCAGCCACAGAAGTAATCCCCCTAAGATAATCACCCCCGCAAAACCGAGGGTAATTATCTGAGCAGTATTTAATTTATGCAGTCTGTTATATAACTGCATCTTTTTATTCATTTGTTATTTGTTGTTTTTATCATAGTTATGAGAAAGTGACTGGCATACTTCCCACTGATAGTCAGAGATACCTTTCTGCATAGCAAGTGCTTCATTGATATCGAAGTCTACGAATTCACCGTGACGATATCCGACAACGCGGCATGTCTTGCCTGCAATAAGAAGGTCTACTGCCAGAGCACCCATCATAGATGCATATACACGGTCTTTACATGTCGGGCTTCCACCACGCTGCATGTGTCCAAGGATTGTAGCACGTGTTTCGATACCTGTGGCAGCTTCGATACGTTTTGCCATTGCTTCAGAATGACCGATACCTTCTGCATTGATGATGATGTGATGCTTTTTGCCTTTCTTACGACTCTCGATAATGTTATTGATCAGCTTCTGCTCATCATAGTCATATTTCTCAGGAACCAGAACGTCCTCAGCACCGTTGGCAATACCGCACCACAGAGCAATATATCCTGCACCACGTCCCATAACCTCGATGATACTGCATCTCTCATGAGAAGTGGAAGTATCACGTACTTTATCAATTGCTTCCATTGCTGTGTTTACAGCTGTATCAAATCCGATGGTATATTCTGTACATGCAATGTCAAGGTCGATTGTTCCGGGAAGACCGATTGTATTGATTCCGAGATTCGCAAGCTTCTGAGCACCTGCGAAAGATCCGTCACCACCGATGACAACAAGTCCGTCAATTCCATGTTTTCTGCAGATCTCTGCTCCACGTTTCTGGCCTTCTTCTGTACGGAATTCTGCACAACGTGCTGTATAAAGGATTGTACCTCCACGCTCGATTGTATCAGATACATCTTTTGCGCTCATGTCAATAATCTCTTCGTTTAACAGACCATTGTATCCTTTCAGAATACCTTTTACATTTAATCCATTGCTTAAACCTCTTCTGACAACTGCACGAATTGCAGCATTCATTCCAGGTGCGTCACCACCGCTGGTAAGGACACCAATGGTTTTTATCTTGTTTTCTGCCATCTTTTCTTCCTCCATCTTCTGAATCTATCTCATTTTTACTATACACATATTCGGGTATAGTTTAGCGCATTTCTATAAGTTTTTCAATCCTCTTTCTACAACTTTAACATTGGTTTTACCATATTTTTCGTACATATAGTTCAGCCATGAGTCCTGAATTTGTGCATGATATCCAACCGGAAGCTTCTTTATGGCCTTTACGTCTTTCAGGTAGATCACAACAGCACTGTCACCCGGTGAACGTCTGAGGTCTGCAAGCAATTCCTGAGATTGCTGTGTGTAGCTTTCTTTATTGTCAAACTGTATCCAGATTTCCCTTGGCATATTGTCAAAGGGACGGATTTTTTCAAGGATCAGTTTACTGGCGCGATCGTCCTCTGCAGATACTCTGCCTTGAATAAATACTCTGCCTTCTTCATTCAGGAACTGCTGACTTTTCTCATAATCTCTGGGGAACACAACTACCTCCACTGTTCCTACCAGATCCTCCACTGTGAGGAATGCCATAACCTTATTATTCTTTGTATATTTGATGGTTTTATCCGTAATCATTCCACCGATAATTACTTTCTGACCATCCATGACTTTCGGAAGATTTGTTTCTTCATCCTGCTGAAAATCCGAGGTTTTCGCAGAAATGGTTTTCTCCATCATTTCCCGGTAATTTTCCAGAGGATGACCACTGAGGTAGATTCCCAGAACATCCTTCTCATATCCCAGAAGTTCCTCTTTTCCGAATTCCTCCACATCGGGCATACGGATTTCAAATTCTTTCTTGTCCTCCTCGCTTACCAGATCAAAAAGGCTCATCTGGCCTGCCAGTGAATTCTTCTTCTCCTGACTGATACTGTCTGAAATCTTCTGATAAACCAGCATTTTCTGGCGGCGGTTACCATCCAGGCAATCCAGTGCACCTGCTTTGATAAAGTTTTCTACTGCTCGCTTATTCATCTGCGGAGAGTTTCGTTCCATAAAATCCTTCAGGGAACGATATTGTCCGTTCTCTTCCCTCTCTTTTACCAGACTTTCAATAACCGGACGTCCCACACTCTTTATAGCGGACAGGCCATATCGGATTGCACCGTTATCTACAGAAAATCCGTACATTCCACAGTTCACATCCGGCGGCAGGATCTTAATCCCCATCTGTCTGCAGACCAAAATATATTCTGCAACCTTATTGGGAAAATCAATAACCGACGTCATAAGTGCAGCCATAAATTCTACAGGATAATAGTACTTCAGATAGGCTGTCTGGTAGGAAACAACTGCATAGGCTGCTGCATGGGACTTATTAAAGGCATATTTGGCGAAATCAATCATTTCATCATATATTTTATTTGCCGTTGCCTCATCAATTCCATTTGCAATACAGCCTGGAACTCCCTCTGCTTCATTTCCGTAAACAAAGTTCTGGCGCTCCTTTTCCATGACAGAGGCCTTCTTTTTGGACATTGCTCGACGTACCAGGTCGCTTCGGCCCAGAGTATAACCTGCCAGGTTCCGAACAATCTGCATAACCTGCTCCTGATAGACAATACACCCATACGTAGGCTTCAGGATCGGCTCCAGCTGAGGGCAGTCGTAACGGATGGTATCCGGACGGTTTTTGCCCCGGATATACTGAGGGATAAAATCCATGGGGCCCGGGCGGTAAAGAGAAATTCCTGCGATCACATCTTCCAGACTCTGAGGCTTCAGTTCCTTCATGAAGTTTTTCATTCCCGCACTTTCAAGCTGAAATACACCATCAGAACGACCGGTACCAAGGGAATCCAAAACCTTTTTATCATCATAATTAATCTTCTGCATATCCAAAGTCACTCCTGCATCCTTCTGGATCAGCTTTACTGCATTCTGGATCACAGTCAGAGTACGAAGTCCCAGGAAGTCCATTTTTAAAAGTCCCAATTCTTCCAGTGTTGTCATAGTAAACTGAGTGACAATAGACCCGTCTGATGCTCTGGAAAGCGGTACATATTCTGATACGTCCTTCTGGCTGATAACAACACCTGCCGCATGCATGGAGGTATGTCTGGGAAGTCCCTCCAGACGTCTTGCCATATCAATCAGATAATGAATTTCATCCTGCTCTTCATATGCTTTTTTCAGCTCAGGGTTCATAGTAAGGGCTTTATCTATAGTAATATTTAATTCCTGCGGGATCATTTTCGCAATGGAATCCACCTGTGCATAAGGCATATCCAGTACACGGCCCACATCCCGGATCACACCACGGGCCGCCAGCGTACCAAAAGTAACGATCTGAACCACACAATCATCCCCATATTTACGGCGGACATATTCAATAACCTCCTGCCTTCTTTCGAAGCAGAAGTCAACGTCAATATCAGGCATAGATACTCGTTCCGGATTCAGAAATCGCTCAAAGAGCAGATCATAGCGAATAGGATCAAGCTGTGTGATGCCCAAGGTATAAGCAACCAGACTTCCCGCTGCAGAGCCACGTCCCGGTCCTACCATAATGTCATGATCGCGGGCATATTTAATAAAATCCCATACTATAAGGAAGTAATCCACGTAGCCCATATTTTTTATAGTAGATAATTCGTAATTCAGACGAGCTTTTAATTCCTCTGTAACCAGCTGATAACGTTCCTCCAGTCCCTCGAAGCATAGCTTGTTCAGATATTCCCAGGATGTAAGACCATCCGGCACATCGAATCTTGGAAGCTTGGTCACGCCAAATTCAATCTCAACATGACATCTCTGTGCAATCTTATGAGTATTCTCCAGGGCCTCCAAAGCATATGGGAAAAGTTCTGCCATTTCTTCCGGGGATTTCACATAATACTGGCCGCCCTCATAACGCATTCTGTCCTCGTCTGCCAGTTTCTTGTTTGTCTGCAGACAGAGAAGAATATCATGAGGATCAGCATCCTCCGCCCTTGTATAATGCACATCATTGGTTGTAACAAGGTCAATCCCTGTTTCTTCGTGCATACGGAGAAGTTCCTGATTTACCAGTCTCTGCGCAGGAATTCCATGATCCTGTAATTCCAGGAAGAAATTGCCTTTTCCAAAAATATCCTGATAACGAAGAGCTGCTGCCTTTGCATCCTCATACATGCCTCTCTGAAGATATCTGGCAACCTCACCTGCAAGGCAGGCACTTAAGGCAATAATCCCTTCATGGTACTCTTTTAATACCGCAAGATCTACTCGCGGTTTATAATAGAATCCTTCTGTAAAACCCTTGGACACAATTTTCATCAGATTTGCATAACCCTGATTATTCTCTGCCAGAAGAACCAGGTGGTAATATCTGTCTTCGCCGCTTCCTGCTTCACGGTCAAATCTGGAACCGGGAGCTACATATACCTCACATCCCAGAATCGGATTGATTCCCTCGGCTCTTGCTGCACGATAAAAATCAATCACACCATACATAACTCCATGATCTGTGATCGCCGCACTGTCCATGCCAAGTTCTTTGACACGGGCTACATATTCTTTTATCTTATTGGAACCATCCAGCAGACTGTATTCTGTATGGACGTGAAGATGTGTAAACTCCAACTCTATTTCTCTCCTGTTCTAATATCTGCAATTTTATCGCAGAATATTTTTATAAATTTAACTGAATCAGGTAAGTCCCATGCTTCAATTGCGAAAAGCAATAATCATTGGGTGGGAACTTGCTTGTCTGTTACTATTTCGCGTAGATTCTCTTGTCCTTAATCTCTACTTTGCCTTCCTTCATCAGATGGCCAATGGCACGTTTAAATGCTCCCTTACTCAGACCAAATTCTCGCTGGATCACTTCCGGTGATGCCTTGTCATCAAATGGAAGAACACCTGCAAATTCATTGATTACTTCAAGGACATTCTCCGCATCTTCATTGATCTGAAGATATGCTTTCTGACGATCTGTGACGTTCATTTTTCCGTCTTCTTTTACTTCGCTGACACGCAGCTCAAGGATCTTGCCCGGGCGGTATTTTCCCTTGGCTTCTCTTGCAGGGATCAGTGCGGAATATTTATCATCAACTGCCACAAATACACCGAATCTGTCGCTGATTTCATAAACACGACCTTTCACCATATCTCCCACTACATAAGGAGTTCTGGTGGAAAGATAATGATAAACCTTCATAGTTGCGCAGAGACGACTGCTCTTGTCAATATAGAGTGCTACCAGCACATCTTCTCCCTCTCTTACTTTCAGAGTCTGTTCATGATATGGAAGCAGAAGGTCTTTCTCCAGTCCCCAGTCAAGGAATGCACCAATCCTTGTTACCTGAGAGACTTTCAGAACTGCTGTCTGACCTACCTGAAGCTTCGGTTCTTTTGTTGTTGCAATAAGACGATCCTGAGAATCCTTGTAGATAAATGCTTCAATGCTGTCGCCTTCTTTTGTTCCTTCCGGAACCTGTCTGGACGGAAGAAGAACACGGTTCTTTGCATCTGCCTGCATATCCTCACCCAGATATACACCAAAATCTACGGACTTCACTACTGTTAATTTCTGTTTTTTTCCTAACTCTATCATATAATCTCCATTTCTGTTGTGATAGTATCTTTTTAAAGAAAATTAAAAATATACTATACTTTCATCATCCTCTGACATTAGCTTTATATTTCAGTATAACATAAATAATAAAGGCGGCACAATGCCGCCTTATTATTTTTTATTATCTTATTTTACGTTACTGTTCACTATAGATCAGAATGTATTTTATTCCAACTCGATTTCACATACACTCAGACAGATTCTTTATCGTGTATTATATATTCTGCATCCACTTGCACGCCAGTTCTATCCAGGACTGGCATTCTTTCTGTACACAGCCGCCGTCTTCGTGGCTTGTCTCTTCGTTTGCAAGACTTAAACCATGTCCGCCAACCGGATAAAGATGCATTTCTACCGGAATTTCAAATTTGCGCAACGCATTGAAGAACAACAGAGAATTCTCTACAGGAACACAATCATCTGTCACTGTATGCCACAGGAATGTGGTTGGTGTATCTTTAGATACCTGGAATTCCAGAGACTGTTCTTTTCTCTTATCAAGATCATTATAATCCTCTCCAAGCAAGCATTCAAAGGAACCTGTATGTGTAAACTCACCGGAAGTGATCACCGGATAACTTAAGATCATACCATTTGGTTTCACCATATCAGAAGTTACCCCAAGTGTCTGTGCAATAAAATCTTTCTTCCAGAAAACGCCAAGACTTGCTGCCAGATGACCACCTGCGGAAAAGCCCTGCAGAACAATTTTATTCGTATCAATATGAAACTCTGCAGCATTTTTTCTTAAAAAAGCAACAGACTTCGCAAGCTGCAAGAGTGCCAGTGGATATCTGGCAGGTTCTACGCTATAGCGCAGGATCACTGCATGATATCCCCTTACCAGATACTGCATGGCGATCGGTTCTGCTTCTCTGTCAGAAGTCATAGCATACCCGCCTCCCGGGCAGATCACAACTACCGGACGCTTTCTGTTGATATGCATTTCAATGGAATTATCCAGAAAATAAGTGTATAAATCTGCAGTTTCTTTATATCCGTCTACTGCAATTTCAATCTTCTTATAAATCATAAGTTCCTCCTGTATATTTCATCATTTTTTCCATTTCTACTCCCCATTCCGCTAATTTTGGGGAAATATTTACAGCTACTTTTCTCAGTTTTGTTTTGCCATCCTTTGCTGCCAGACGCTTATATAAATGTATATTTCCATCTGCATCAAGAACAATATAAAAACACTCTAAAATATGACCTGATCCTACAATTTCCCGTGTTGTATATATATATCCTGCTTTATTCTTTTTTCTTTTAGAAAAAACAATCCCTCTGCTTCTCCTGTCTCGGAAACTTGGAAAATAATCTTCACGTATAATTTCAAGTTCTTCCCATTTATACATTTTTTTGAAAAACAGATACGATATTTTGCAGCCTTCTTTACTTAATGTTACGACTTTTGAAGAGAAAAACAATAATGGTGCATCAATCAAAAACTCAAGAATCAATATTGGAATTCTTTCTCCCTCTTCAGCAGACAGCCCTGTCCAAATAAGCAGTACCGTAATAAGTATTACCATGGTTATCTGCAAAAAATCTCTGATCTTTATTACTTCTTGCTGATATTCTTTTAAATTTGTACAATCTGCTCCTTTGCTTTGAATTTTTTTTCTTTGTTGCCTCCTCAATTCTATCATTTCATCATATTGTCTTTGTTTTTCTTCTTCTTTTATTCCCTCTCCTTTTTCTGCCTCCACTCCCCATTCCTTCATTTTTTCACGAACATTTACGTACATTTTTCTAATAACTTGCTTTTTTCCTTTTTCTAATTTATAAGAAAAAACATTGCCATGTTCATCAAAAGTAATGTAAAAACAATCTGAAAGCGGAAACGCATCAACGATCATCCTGGTAGTATATTTCTTTTTCTTCTTATTTACTGCATATTTGGAAAATACAATCCCCTGATAACGTATGCCCCCTCCTTTACCATATGTATACCAGACATCCTCTCTGATAACAGCAAGCTCTTCCCATTTATAATTTTTCTTCCAAAACAGCCAGGATACCGTACAGCCTTCTCTGCTCAGCACAACAGTTCTCATATAATACAAGATTAACAGCAACATTAATATTTCCACACTAAAAATTATAAATTCATATCCCTCTGTTCTTATTTCCTTTCTTTCCAGGAAAATCATCAGCATTCCTATGCCGAATACAAACGCTGATATAAATAATATCAGTATTATATGTGGATCTAATACTCTTATTTTTTCCTGCTGCTCTTTCATATGCATTTCCTCCGGTTGTCTGAAATCCTTACTGTTACTATTCCGGTATATCAACCTAATTTCTTGCATTTTCTTATGAGTTCATTATAAGGTAAATATATGTAATTGTTAAGGTGCAAAATAAAATGTTGCTGTCCCGTTTACTGCAAATTAAACGAACCATACAATATTAAAGTTCAGCTGTTATTATCTTTCAAGGATCATGACATCTTTTGCATTCATGCTAACGGTCTGCCCTGAAACGTTCTCCTCCTTCGATAAAGTTGCAGAAAATTGCCCGGACTTTCTGCAATATGGCAGAAGAATTTTCCTTGTTTCTTCTGCTACAAAAAATCTCCCGGATAAGAGAAGCGCTTACTCTTATCCGGGAGATTTTTTATATCTTTAACAAGTTCATATCTTTTATTTTCAGATCAGTGATTATTTATTTCCCTGTCCATAATATGCATTTGCACCATGTTTTCTGAAGTAGTGCTTATCCTGCAGATCCTGTGGTGCAGGTTTTACCTGTGGATTGATCAGCTCACAGCGGGATGCCATCTTGGCAACTTCCTCAAGAACAACTGCATTATGTACTGCTTCATGAGCATCCTTGCCCCATGCAAATGGTCCATGATTTTTGCAAAGTACTGCAGGTACTGCTTCATAATCTTTGTCCTTAAACAGGTCTACGATCAGAAGTCCTGTGTTTTTCTCATATTCTTCAAATTCCTTGCCTTCCAGGCAGCGTGCACATGGAACTTCACCATAAATATAATCTGCATGTGTGGTTCCATAACATGGGATTGATCTTCCGGCCTGTGCCCAGCTTGTTGCCCATGAAGAATGTGTATGTACAACTCCTCCGATATTCGGGAATGCTTTGTACAGTTCTACATGAGTTGCTGTATCAGAAGATGGATTGTATTTTCCTTCTACCTTATTTCCATTCAGGTCTACAACAACCATATCATCCGGTGTCAGCAGATCATAATCAACCCCACTTGGTTTGATGACAAAAAGTCCTGATTCTCTGTCGATTCCGCTTACATTTCCCCATGTAAATGTAACAAGTCCGTATTTTGGAAGATCCATGTTTGCTTTGTAAACTTCCTCTTTTAATTTCTCCAGCATGATTCGTACCTCTCCTTTTGCTTTTCAGATATTCTTTTACAACAGCTTTCAGATGTTCCGGCTTTTTTCTGCATATCCCACCCGGAAAATCTCTTAATATCTGTATTATAGCACTTGTACGGTACATGTACCAACTTGTATGTTGATTATTTTACTGTTTCTCATACAAAAACTCTTCAGGCAGACTTACCTTGAAATCTTTTGCAAGTGAACGGAAATTGTCCGGTGTAATAGTCTGAAGTTTATTTGGAGTCATAGAAAGAATCTTCACCAGGATCTCTGCAGATTTTTCTACCGTATGGAGCAGACCAAATGTCAGGTCAAAATCTTCACCTGAGCAGAACATTCCATGATGTGCCCAGATAACAACATCATATTTCTTCATTAATTCTGCTGTTTTTATGGCAATTTCTCTTCCACCCGGTACCATCCAGCCGACAACACCTACGCCGTCCGGGAATACAACCGGACACTCTGTAGCAGATTCCCATAACTCTCTTGTAAAGATCTTATCATCCAGTGGCAGAACAAATGTCAGAGCAATTGTATTTGTCGTATGTGCATGATAAATAACACGATGTTTTCCGTTTGTCAGTTTCTTCTTCACTTCATGATTCATCAGATGAGTCGGAAGCTCACTGGTAGGTCTGCCGCCCTCAACCAGGCCCCAGCGGATTCTGTAATTCATTCCTTTCTCATCCAGTTCAATGATCGCAAGACATACTTCCGGATCCACGATAATATTTCTGAAATATTTACCGCTTCCCGTTACAAGGAAAAACTCTCCTGCTAATCCCGGAACCTCTACCCCGATCGGTATCCATTCTCCAGTTGCATTCAGACGGGGACGAACCATCTCTACTTCCTCCGGTTTCAGACGATAGCTTAAGTTTCCGCCGTTTCTCTCATGCCATCCCTGAAGATAACCGTCATTTGCCATTTTGATAAATCCCTGTACGAATTTAGATTCCAAAATTTTCATAATATATATCTCCTCCGCTTTTTGTGGTTTTGTGTTGTTTATTTTTAACAATATATTGTTTTTTGTTGTTTATGAATGTATTATATATTGTTTCTTGTTGTTTGTAAATAATTTATTCAAAAAATCTCTCACAAAACCACACATCAATTCCGAAATATCTTTGTCAATTCTGTCCTGCTATTCATCCTGTTCAGAAGATTTTTACCGTTATTTTTGCTGAAATTCTATAATTGCGTATGCTTTTCCGTCTGTATCATCAAGCGATACAATCACCTTTCCTGTTTCTGCTTTTGCTTTCGGGCAGATTATATCTCCAAGTTTTGCCTGCATCTTATACTCTGCACGCATCTGGTATACTTTGAAATCTTCCGGCAGGAAATCTTCTGCCATACAGATATACTGACAGTTGTTTACATGATGATTAGTGTCAAGATGATGCTTCTGCACTGTGAATGATTCCTGTGAAGTCATGTCATCCGGAAGTTTGATTTTCCTCGGTGCATAATCCATTTCCAGCTTTTCGCCGAGTATGTAATTGTCTGTATCTGCAGGTGTCAGTCTCACCGGAATCCCTGTACTGATGGCCAGATGTGTCCAGTTGGAGTTCGCCCAGGCAAGCTTCTTCCCATCCATTGTTTCTATGGTGAAATTACGCATACCCATGAATCCTTTTAAATCATAGGGTGCTGTCGTGATCCTGATTTCCGTTCCCATAGCAGGATATTCATCCACAATTACCTGCCAGGAAGAAAGAACCCACGCTCTGTCTCTTGCCTTCAGCACGTCTCCTCCAAGCCCGACCGACTCCGCATGAAATGTACAGCAATCCTGAAAATAATTCAAAACACCCGGTAATGTCAGTTTGCCGTTCTCACCTGTCTCACTGTATCTGACTCTGCTGTTAAAACTGTAATTCATTTTTTATGTCCTCTTTTCTTATGTCGCTATGATTTTTTAATATACTTCTTTTCTATTATTATAACAAGCCAAAAGTATAAGGCATAAAACAGTTTTTTATAAACTGCCCTATGCCTTATCTTTGTTCTACGTTATATTATTTACTGTAATTCTTTGCTACAAATGTGATCATTACCTTAAACAAATCCCCATCCAGGTATAGCTTAAACTCACCTCCCTGCAGCTCTGTCAGGCTCTTTGCGATAGAGAGTCCCAGTCCGCTTCCTTCTGTATTTCTCGCCACATCTCCTCTGATAAACCGTTCTGTCAGTTCATCCGCAGAGATATTCAAAGGCTGTGCTGAAATATTTTTCAGGGAAAAGGTTACTTTTTTATTTCTGTTGCTGATCTCTGCGTAAACTCTGGTGCCCTCCATTGCGTACTTCACAACATTGCCGAATACGTTTTCCAGAACACGCCACATTCTCTGACCGTCTGCGTAGATAATGGACGGTTCGTCTGTGAAATGTACCATCATAGTCAGATTCTTTTCCTGAAATTTCTCTTCAAATTCTCCGATCACCTGCTGCACCATTTCCACAAAATCAATATCATTCATCTCCAGCTTGATGTTTCCGGTGCTTGCCTTGGATGCCTCTACCACATCCTCTGTGAGCACCTTCAGTCTCTGAGATTTCTCATCCAGGATACGTAAATATTCCTGTATTTTCGGATCTGTCGGATTTTCCCGTTTCATCAGATCTACATAATTGATAATGGAAGTCAGAGGTGTTTTCAGGTCATGGGAAACATTTGTGATCAGCTCTGTCTGCATTCTTTCTTTTTTCAGGCTGTTTTCCACAGCAGCATCCAGACCACCTCCAATATTGTTGATATATTCTGCCATCACCTTCTGTTTTCCGGTAAGTGTATCTGTTTTGATCTTATACTGCAGTTCTCCATCGCTTATTTTCTTCAGACCATCCATAATAAGATCCAGTCCGTCCGCTTTTCTGATGACAAAAATCATAGCAGCCACATCTACAGCCATCAATGCCAGCAGGAATACTTCTGCACCACCGAATATGCAACCGATGATCAGAAACTGCAAGAATAAAAATGCACCTCCCACAAGCAGAACTTTTATTTTTTCTGCTGTATTTCTGGAAAAAGCTCTGACAAAATCGGCAAGCTTCCCACTGCATTTTCCAATCCATTTCAGAACTTTTCTAATCAGACTGTTTTTCCATAGAGTACCTGCTTTTATTCTTCTTACCAGGCTGAGATATCCGATCAGGAACCATGCCATTGTATAAGTCCCACATATGAGACAGGTAACAATCACTGTCACTACTGCATAACTGTAACCCAATGATGAGTTGGCGATCAAAGTTCCCAATATGATCGTTCCTGCCAGCCATATACCGATCACTGCTCCTGCCGCGATTTCTGTATACCATCTGTCAAATCCATTCAGATGGATTTCTTCATCCTCCGGTTTCCTTCCTGCAGTCACAGTCAGCCACACCATACCGATCAGCCAGAGAACACTTCCGAAGACCGCTCCTGCCAGCATCGGAAACATAAGCCTTGAATATGTCTCATAGTTTTCTGCCTCATCAGCCATGGAATCTGCCACAGAAAATTTCGTATCAACCGAAACTGCAAACACAAAATCCTTTGTGTCAAAGCTCTGATCAATGGTATGATTCCACACCTGCAGATCTGCATCCGGAATATTTGTAACGCACTTACTTAATTCCGGGTAAACAACTGCATATGCTTTTTCTTTAAATATTGTCTCAAGGTTCTGCTCCAGCTGTGAATAGCTGCTGTATGCTTTTCTGTTTGTATAGATTGTCTTTTTCTCTTTATCTGCGAAAAGATATGTGAGATTGGTACTCCCTTCCTCATAGTCTCCGGACGTATGGTATACAGACGTAAGTGATATGGCACAGTCACTGACATTTATATCATCCTGAACAGCTCTGATACAGTCCAGGACCTTGGCCAGCTCATTATAGGCATCCTCAAGTTTTCCATTCCATTCCGTACTGGAATTGACTGCATCCGGAAGACTTTCCGCACCCTGAGGCTTGAATTTCTCTGTAAATTCCTCTATCTCACAGAAATAAAACTCCGGATATTCTGTATTATGTTCTTTATCTGTAATACTTCCCAGACTTCGGCTATCCGAATCGCTCCAGTAGCCCAGTTCAATGGCAGCATCTATTTTCTGATTTTCTGTTTTTTCTGCAAATTTTGTCTCATAGGAATCATCATACTCTTCCATGATATCCTGATCGTAATCAACCTTTAATGTTCCATCTGTCACCAGTTTCTTAAAATCACTTAAGGAAAAATAATAACTGCTGCCATCCGAGGCCTTACACTGGATAAACTGCCCTGCATCGTCAAGGCTTACATCATCATATCCCTCTCCAACTCCGGTCCAGTCCTGCGCCCACTCCAGCAGATCTTTTACAGAATATGCCACGCCAGATGTATTCTTAAAAGAAAGCTCACTCAACGAATCACGGTTGATTTCCTTTTCCTTAAATTCTGCCAGATCGATCACTGCCGATGAACCTGCGTTTGTAAGGTAATTTATATCCTCTTTTGCTGACAGACTTTCCAGAATATCCGTACCTCTGGAATTCAGACGCTCCCTGAATCCCTCTGACTGAATGTAACTTTTCCCTCTGTCATCCAGACGGATTCCCGTCTGATAAATCATTACAAAAAATGCTGCACATATCACAGCTGCCACAGCCGCCAGATGTACGATCACGATCCAGACCGCCTTGGCAACATTGCTCCTGTATCCTTTTCCCTTCATAATTTTGTCCCTTTCCTTTGCATTCGCTCCGTTACTTGATTTAGGTCAAGCGGATAAAATCATCCGCTTCGCTACTTGATTCGGTTAAATTTTTTCAATTTTATACCCAAGTCCCCACACAACCTTCAGGTATCTTGGCTCCCTTGGATTAATTTCAATTTTTTCTCTGATATGCCGGATATGCACTGCCACCGTATTATCTGCAGCAACCGCTTCCTCATTCCAGATGTTTTCGTAAATCTGATTAATGGAAAATACCCTTCCCTGATTCTTCATCAGCAGAAGCAGGATATTGTACTCAATGGGTGTCAGCTTCACCACATCACCGTCCACCCTGACTTCCTTCAGGTCATCATTTATACTCAGACCTCCTGTCTCGTAGATATGAGCATTCTCCACAGGTATTGCTGCTCCCAGCCTTGTATATCTGCGAAGCTGTGATTTCACCCTTGCCACCAGTTCCAGCGGATTAAAAGGTTTTGTCACATAATCATCTGCTCCTACATTTAATCCAAGGATCTTATCTGCATCTTCTGATTTTGCAGAAAGAATAATGATCGGAAGAGGATTCTCTTCCCTTATCTTCAAAGTAGCCCGGATGCCATCCAGCTTCGGCATCATAATATCTATGATCAGCAGATCCACCGGCTGACTGCGCAGTATATTGATTGCTTCCAAACCATCATATGCTTTAAAAATCACATACCCTTCCTGCTCCAGATAAATACTGATTGCCTCTACAATGTCTTTATCATCATCGCAGACCAGAATATTCGCCACTTTATACACCTCCCTCATCATCCGAAATGCCTGTCTGAAATCTCTCATGTACAGACACCCCGGCTTCTTATTTTGTATTTCTAATATTAGAATAATCGAAGCTTCTTAATATGAAAGGGACAAATTCTTAAGATTTTCTTATGATTATTCACTTTTCGCAGTCAAAATATCAGGCTGTTAATCTGTCACTTTTATCAGGCTCCTATTTTCATCCAATTCTTCTATTCGTTCTGCTGTATACATTTTTTATCTCATCTTTTCTCTTTTTCTGACAGTCAATAATAGACTGAAAATCATTATATCATTTCACATATATTACTTCTATAGAATATTCTCTTCTGTTTCCCATTTCCACACCCATCACTGTTTATTCCATTCTCCATAACTCACAACCAATCTATAGCAACCCTCGTAAATAATACTTCCATCAACGCACCAGTGGATCATCGTTATATGTTTTTTGGTATTTTATTAACAATCTTCATACATATCGCATAATTTTTTATTGATTTTGTACAATATTATTTATTTTTCGGCAAAACAATGCTACAATGTTTTACAAGATTAGAGCGTGTCTGAAAAAGGCTTTCTGCAAGATGTGCGTCACAATTTGTGGTATATTTTGCCCGGATGAGGGCGCCGTAGCGGGCTACGGCAACTGAATTCGGGTGAAATATCCCGCAAAGTGGGGCGTGCAGATTGCGGGAATGATTTTTCAGACACACTCTAGTGCTGTATCCGGTTAGTAACAATACTTTACAGTACTGAAAAAATTTGCTATA
>OBYB01000172.1_pt1 | contig 62428 bp, 56 predicted proteins | sample 1538181 | NCBI WGS metagenome assembly OBYB01 (sample SAMEA2580157, study PRJEB22360) | human gut metagenome | biome: human gut; feature: human-associated habitat; material: faeces | place: Denmark | collected 2008/2010 | reverse complement strand
TCACATCCGGAGACCTTACATCGAGACATGTGTATCGCATGCTCCGGGAGTTCGTGGATTTTGCCAATGTATTTAACTAACTTTCTATTTACTTCGTATCCTTCATAACATCTTTGTTCTTCACGAGATAATCGATCAGAGATACTACGGTGAGGATCAGTGCGATCCACATAATAATATCGGTGAGGATCTGTAACTGCGGGAAGTTGGCGATCATCAGACAGATCATAACCATCTGGAAGGTGGTCTTGAACTTGCCCCAGTAGCTTGCGGCGATGACTACACCGTTGTCGGAAGCGATCAGGCGGAAACCGCTGATGATGAACTCTCTGGCAATAATGATGATGACCACCCAGGAAGGGATGCGGTTCATCTCGATCAGTGCGATCATGGCGGAACATACTAACAGCTTATCCGCCAGCGGATCCATGAACTTTCCGAAATCTGTGATCAGATTGTATTTTCTGGCGATCTTACCGTCGATCAGATCCGTCAGACTGGCGATGATGAAGATAGCCAACGCGATCATATCCGTCACGAAGGTATTATCGCCGAACCATCCGGCCTGGCCTCCCAGCAACAGGATAATAAACGGCACGATCAGGATCACACGGAAAATAGTCAGCTTGTTAGGCAGATTCATCTTACTCATGGTATATCTCTCCTATCAGATCATATTCATTGGAATCGGTGACCAGAACCTTGACAAAATCTCCGGTCATCAGATTCGCTGAAGTATTTACAAACAGATAGCCATCCACATTAGGGGCATCTCTGTAGGTTCTTGCGACATAGGTCTCTTCGTCCGCTACCTTGCCCTCGATCATTACAGTCAGGATACAACCTACCATATCCTCCGCTTTGTCAAAAGCGATGGCCTGCTGCAGTTCCATCAGTTCATCCCTGCGAAATTCCTTGACCTCCTGCGGCACCTGATCTTCCATGGTGGCTGCGGGAGTATCTTCCTCCTGGGAATAAGGGAATACGCCCAGACGATCGAATTCCATCTCGTTAACAAAGCGATACAGTTCCTCGAAATCCTCCTGAGTCTCTCCAGGGAATCCGCTGATCAGAGTCGTTCTCAAACAGATATCGGGAATCTTCTCCCGAAGCTTACCGATGATAGCACGAAGTTCTGCCTGGTCGGTACGTCTTCCCATGCGCTTTAACACATTGTCGGAAGCATGCTGAATGGGAATATCCAGATAATTGCAGACCTTGGGCTCTGCAGCAATTGCATCAATCAGCTCGTCCGTGATCTCCTCAGGATAGCAATATAAAATACGGATCCAATAAATGCCGGGAATCTGCGCCAGTTCATGCAAAAGTCTGGGCAGTTCCTTTTTACCGTACAGATCCATACCGTACAGCGTGGTCTCCTGTGCTACCAGGATCAGCTCCCGTACGCCCTTGTCCGCCAACTCTTTGGCTTCCTTGATGAGACTCTCCATGGGAACGCTGCGGTAATTGCCTCTAACCTTCGGAATAATGCAGTAGGTACAGTGTTTGTCACAGCCCTCTGCAATTTTCAGATACGCAAAATGTCCGCCTGTAGTGACAACACGGTTGGTCTCTGTCACAGGGGCGGCATTGATATCTTCATAATGATTCTGTTTCTGGCCTGCAAGGATTTCCTCCAGGGCAGCTACGATCTCATCAATAGCAGTGGTTCCGATAATGGCGTCCACCTGCGGGATCTCCTTCTGGATTTCCTCACGGTAACGCTGTGCCAGACAACCTGCTGCGATCAGTGCTTTGACCTGTCCGCTGTCCTTCAGTTCTCCCATCTGCAGTAATGTATTGATGCTTTCTTCCTTGGCATCACCGATAAAGCAGCAGGTGTTTACTACTACTACATCTGCCTCTGCTTCATCGTCCGTGAAGGTATAACCTTTTTCCTGGAGCATGCCAAGCATCTTCTCAGAATCGACAAGATTCTTGTCACAGCCCAGGGATACAAACAATATCTTCATGCGTCTTATGCTTCCTCATCATCACCAAGAATCTTGATCTTCCCCTGGTTCAGTTCTTCTACTGCGATAGACAGAGGCTTATCCACCTTGGCAGTTACCAGAGGCTCGTCACCTGCGATGATCTGTCTTGCTCTCTTGGCAGTTGCCATAACGATAGAATAACGGCTGTTGACTACAGGTGCTTCACCGGGTTCTACCTCGCTGTTTACTACTTTCATTAAATCGGTATAAGAGGGATGTAACATTTTATTTTGCTCCTTTCGCGAAACCTTTCAGTTCCTCTCTGATCTCTTTGATAAATTCTCTACGACGGGACGGTTCATTTTTCGCCGCTTCCACAAACTTCTGTACTTCTGCGGCACACACATCCAGATCATCGTTCACTACTATATAATCATAGGCATCCATGCCTTCTGATTCCTCATAAGCCCGGGACAGTCTCTGTGCAATGACATCTGCTGTCTCGGTTCCTCTGCCCACCAGTCTCTTCTGCAGTTCTTCTGCACTGGGAGGGGTAACAAACAGTAACAGGCTCTCCGGGAACTGCTCTTTGATCTTCATGGCTCCCTGGATCTCGATCTCTAAGATCACATCCTTGCCTGCCTGCATCTGCTCTTCCACATATGCTTTCGGTGTTCCGTAATAATTGCCGCAATACTGAGCATACTCGATAAATCCGTTTTTTGCAATATTTTCTTCAAATTGTTCTCTGGTACGGAAGAAATATTCTCTTCCGTCCTCCTCGCCTTCTCTGGGCTGTCTGGTAGTCATGGAAATGGACAACGCATAATTGTCATATTCCGATAACAGCTTTTTCACCAGTGTTCCTTTGCCGGCTCCGGAGAATCCGGAGATCACCATCAATATTCCCTTATTCTGCATCTTCTCTGTCCTCTTTTTCCTCTTCCGGCCACAGTGCCTGTGCTCTTCCCGCGATTGTCTCGGGAAGCAGTGCCGACAGAACGACCTGACTGTTCTCCATGACCAGTACCGCTTTCGTCTTCCGTCCCTGTGTGGCGTCGATTGCCTGTCCGGTCTCCTTGGCCTTCTGCACCAGTCGTTTGATGGGTGCGGCCTCCGGGCTGACGATGGCGATGATCTTATCCGTATTTACAATATTGCCAAATCCTATATGGATCAATCGGTTCATGGTATCACCTTTCGTGGCTATTCAATATTTTGTATTTGTTCACGAACCTTTTCGATCTCGGTCTTGAGCTCAATCGCACAGTTGGAGATCTCCAGATCGTTGGACTTGGACAGGATGGTGTTGGCTTCGCGGTTCATCTCCTGTGCCAGAAAATCCAGCTTTCTTCCGATACTGCCACCGGCCATCAGCGTACTCTTCGTGGTCTCGATATGGCTGCGCAGTCTCACCAGTTCCTCATCTACGCATACCTTATCTGCGAAGATCGTCACCTCGGTCAGAAGTCTTCCTTCATCTACAGTAGTATCGCCCAGCAGTTCCTTCACACGGTCTTCCAGCTTCTGGCGGTATTCAGCAATGATCTGGGGAGAACGTTCCGTAATGAAATCCACCAGCTTCAGCATGCCATCCAGCTTGCTAATTAAGTCATCTCTTAAATGCTCGCCCTCGGTGATCCTGGTCTGTACAAACATCTCGCAGGCACCCTTCAGGGCTCTCTGCAGTTCTTTCCACAGTTCTTCCTCATCGATGTCCTGTTCTTCCATCACAAATACATCCGGATACTTGGACAAAGTGGACACTCGGATATCGCAGTCTAAGTCAAAATCACTGGCCATCTGCTTCAGGTATCCCAGATACTCCGCCGCCAGTTCCTTGTTGTAACGGACATTGGACGTGTTCTCGGAAAAATCCTCGTAGGTAATGAACAGATCTACTTTACCTCTGGAAATATAATTCTTCAGTTCACTGCGGATCGCAGATTCAAAGAAATTCAACTTCTTCGGCATTTTGATGTTCACATCAAGGTAGCGATGATTCACAGACTTCATCTCTACGGTAAACTTTCTGTTATTCTCGGCAGTTTCACATCTGCCAAATCCCGTCATACTCTTGATCATAGCTTCTCCTGTTGTAAGGGCGTGTAATACCTTCCGCAATTTACGGTTTTCATTCTATTATAGAATAAATATGCCCTTTCCGTCAAGTGCAGGTGCCCTATTTACACTATTTCCACTCGTCGTAATGCTCCAGAAAATGATGCTTCACACCATCCTCTTTGTAGGCGATGATCGTACGTAAGTTTACATTCTCCACACTCTTGAAAATATTCCCCTCGATAAAAGGGTTAGTCTGTTTCAGCGAAGCGATCAGGTTCTTAATCTCCATACGCTTGGAGGGACTGCTGCCATCGGTACGACAAGTGGTACAAGTGTCAGTGAACCGGCAGGCACACTGAATAAAATGCAGATCATTGTAATCTCTCCAGTGCTTGATGTCATCCTCCCTGATCAGGTACATAGGGCGGATCAGCTCCATGCCCTCGAAATTCGTACTGTGAAGCTTCGGCATCATGGTCTGTACCTGTCCACCGTACAGCATTCCCATCAGGATCGTCTCGATGACGTCATCGTAATGATGTCCCAGAGCGATCTTGTTGCAGCCCAGCTCTTTCGCATGACTGTACAGATAGCCTCTGCGCATTCTCGCACACAGATAGCAGGGGGAATCCTCTATGTCATACACCGCATCAAATATCTGGGATTCAAAAATCGTGATGGGAATATCCATCAGCTTCGCATTGTTCTCAATGATCTTACGGTTTGCCTCACTGTAGCCGGGATCCATCACTAAAAATACCAGTTCAAAGGGGAACTTGTTATGGCGTTTCAGCTCCTGGAACAGTTTTGCCATCAGCATGGAATCTTTACCGCCGGAAATGCATACAGCGATCTTGTCGTTTTCCTGAATCATATCGTATTCGTTGATAGCTTTGGCAAACCGGGAAAACAGGACTTTGTGGAACTTTTTGCGGATGCTCTTCTCAATTTCCCTTGCCCGTTCATTTTCCTTTTCTCCGGGCTGTTCCTTCTGCATCAGGTTCAGCAGCCATCCGGTATAGCCGCCCTGTAAGCTGTAGGCCTCCATTCCCTGTTCTCTGAAATACTCTGCAGACACCTTACTGTTCTGTCCACGGCTGCAATACAAAATTACTTTTTTATCCCCTGCTGCCGCCGCCAGTCTGTCTATAAGTTCACATTCGGGGATTGCAATGGCTCCGGGAATCATTCCATAGTTTACTGCTTCATCCCCTCTGGTATCCACCAGGATGTATCGGTCAAGGTCCCGGGACTGTAGTTCTTCCCATGTGATCTCAATGGGCCGTATTGTCTCTTTTTCTTCCATTTTTATATTCCTTTACTCTGCCCGAACAGACAGTCTATTGTTTTTCCTCTCTCAGTCTGCTACACTGTTATTAAAAATATGGTAACTGAATCGTTACATTACATCCATAGAAAGGCACACAAATGATTCCTTATACTACTTTAGATTCCATTATAGCTCAAATGCCCGAACGCACCGGGCACACTCTGTTAGATGAAGACCAGGGGTGTGTAAAAGGGTGTCGTATGGGCGTATCCCTCTATCGCAACACAGAATATCACATGCCGCAAAAGCATGACGATCAGGAAGGCTTCTTCGTATTGGACGGAAAAGGATATGCTCTCATCGATGGCGAAGAAATCCCTCTGCTGCCCGGTACCGCCTTTATAGTACCGGCTCACACGGATCATGTGATCAGACGGGATCCCTCCTGTGACTGCTGTAAGGTTCTATGGTTCCATGCCGCAGTAGAATGATCCTCAGTCCCCACATACCGCCAGAAGCTCCGTCAGCTGCGCCTGAAGCTCTGTCAGGCTGTCACACTTTTTGTCTACCAGCGCAAGAATCTCTTCTGTGGGCGGCAGCTGGTCCGGCACCATCACAGTATATAAGCCTGCCGCATAGGCGGACCGGATACCGTTGAAGGAATCCTCCACCGCCAGTGCCTGTCCGGGTGCAACCCCAAGCTCCTCGCATGCCTTCAGATAAATATCGGGTGCAGGCTTGCCATGCTCCACCATGTCGCCGCAGATAATTTTCTGAAAATAAGATGTGATACCCGCTCTGTCCAGATGCTCCATAACTGCGGTCCTGCGTGTAGAGGATGCCAATGCTGTTGGAATGCGGTTCTCCTTCAGATATTCCAGAATCTCATGCACGCCCGGCTTCTCGGGAAGGCCTTCCCGTTCTTCCTTTTTCTTAAATCTCCGGCTGCAATCCTCATGCAATTCTTCAAAAGACACATCGATGCCCTGCTCTGCTTTCGCTGCCTCGAACACTTCCTTCGTGCCCTGCAGTGTCCTTCCGATACAGGCTTTGGAAATCTCGTCCACATTTTTAAGGCCCCTGGGCTCCGCCGCTTCTCTCCAGCACTCCATATACATCCTCTCGGTATCAAAGAGGACACCGTCCATATCAAATATCACTGCGGTTATTGTTGTCTTCATAATTCTCCTCACATCCAGAGCACCATCGGATTGTTACCCATACCGATGATCCCCATCATTTTGCGCGTAAATAGTAATCGATGATATCTGTCTCTTCCATGGAAATATAAGTTCCGTACATGGCTATGTTGCAGCACAATACCCTGCTTCCCGCAGGGAAGATCATCTCATATCCTTTAGACGAAGCCAGCCCCGGATATCTGTCATCCGCTCTTCCGTAGGAAAAATAAGCAGCGGAATTACCTATCTTCAAAGGTTTCGGTGCCCCAATCCCTCCGGCGATCAGAGCCTCGTCCTTTTTCCATTCAAAAAAGCTCCAGTTCTCTTTTTCTCCGAGTTGCCTTGGTTCTCTGCTTCGTTCCGTCAGCAGAATCTTACCCTGTGTATTTAAAAATGTCAATGCTCCCGTCTTTTTATCCACACGGATCTGGGCATATCCCGCTGTAATTTCCACCAGGGAAGGATTCTCCCGCACCGTGCATCTGAGGTCTCCTGCTGCCGTCACCGCCGCTTTCGGGAATTCACGACACTGCCCTTTGGCAAAACAAATCCGGAACAGATCCACCGCAAGGGGTGTGATCCGCAAGGTTCCGTAGCTACTCAAAAGATCCACATAGCCCTTGCCCTTCATGACCATGCGCACAGCGCAGTCGATCCTGGAATGTCCGGCGGGCATCAGTGTTTTGGCATCCGGCATATCGCCGTACTCGCCGTTATTTTCTACCATCCGCGGCTCCTGTCTGCCGGTTGCTCTGCCAGCATTGCCGTTTCCTGCCCCGTATACTTTCGCAGGTGACGGCTGTCCCGTCCGCCTCGATTCAGGCCCCCCTGACTGTCCTGCTTTCTTCGGTGTAGCGCCGTCTGTTGTCCCCTGACTGTTTCTTGTCACGATGATCTTCTTTGGGCCGTAACGCTCTCTGGCCACACGTTCTTTTTCCGCTTCCTGTGCCCTCTGTCTGTATATCTCTTCTTTTGTCTTCTCCGGCTCTGCCTGTTTTACCACCGTTTTCACCGGCTTTTTCTGGGCATCTGCGGCAAGGCGCATTCTCTTCTTCTGCTCCGGGGATACCGGATCTGCGATCAGTCCGGTGAGTTTCCCCCGGTACAGCACCGTCAGTTCATGCAGGGCTCGGGTGGCTGCCACGTACAGCTGCTTCACATACCCGTCTTCCACCGGGTAATCTTCCTCCGAAGCGTTGAAGATCAGTACTGCATCGAATTCCAGACCTTTGGTGTATTTTAACGGAAGTACCATGACGCCCTCGCCGATCTCCCATTTTCCCGCATCTCCGGTATTCAGTTCCACGCTGTCCTGTAAGGCTGCTGTTACTTTTTCCGCCTCCGCTTCGTCAATGCAGACTACGGCAATGGTATCCAGCCCCTTGCTCTGCCATGCTTTGATGATCTGCTCCGCCTGTGTCACCTGCTCTGTAAAATCCACACATTTTTTCACCGTGACCGGTTCCCCATGACGTATGATGGGCTCCACCGGATAGACCGGAAAGCTTCCGTGATACAGAATGTCCGTGGCAAACTCCGAGATTTCCACCGTGTTACGGTAGCTTTTCTGCAAAATGCCGAAATAATCAAACTCTCCAGGCAGCATCAATTTCCGCAGTTCCGTCCAGTCGTTGAGACCGTAGCGGTCGGAAATATTCTGGGCCACATCTCCCATGATCGTATAGGTACATTTGCTCAGACAATATTTTAAAGACGCATAGGCCATCATGCCGAAATCCTGGGCTTCATCAATCACCACATGCCCCGCCTCCCGGATCACCGTGTCCTCCTTGAGGCGCTTGTAGAGGTAGGCCATGGCCGCCAGATCATAGACATCGTAGCCACCTTCCGGCACCTCGACCGTGAAATCTTTCTCCTGCTCTTCCTTCAGGAACTGTTCGTAGAGTTCCGCCACAGAGCCCTTCCATTCCCTTTTTCCGAAATAGGTCTCATAATAATGCTTGAGCTTCTGCTTTTCCGGCTGGGTATAGGAATAATATTTTCCGCTCAGCTCATTTTCCAGCCGTGCCATCAGATAATCCGTCAGTCTGCTGATTTTGTCCGCCCGGGACAGATCCTTTGTCTCTTTCAATAAGCGTGCAATGGTGGCCCGGTCCAGCAGCACTTTGCCAGTCTTTTCGATCACCACGTCCTCTCTGGGTATCGCGCGGTATTCGTAACGCAGGCAGAAATTCTCCAGCTCCTTAAACCAGACAAGAGTTCCCTTCACCGCCGGGGTCACACCTTTTACCACCGGCTTGATCTGCCAGGACTTGTCCCAGTCCTCGTACAAAAGCCTTACGAACAACTGCTCCATGGTCATCTGGGAGACACCGTAAACATTCAGTTCCGGCAGCACTCCCGTTATATAGTTTAAGAGCACCTGATTGCTTCCCACAATATAAAAATCTTCCGGTGCAAACTCCTGATCGTAGTTGTACAGGATGTAGGAAATACGGTGCATGGCCACTGTGGTCTTGCCGGAGCCCGCCGCTCCCTGTACGATCATGTTGTGCTGGGGCTTTTTGCGGATGACTTCGTTCTGCTCCTGCTGGATTGTGGCAATGATCTCGCCCAGCACCGCCTTTTTGTTCCGCGCCAGATATTTTGTCAGCAGTTCATCGTTGGCCACCACATCCGAATCGTAGAAGTCCTTCAGCTCATCATTTTCGATCTCATAGGTGCGCTTCCGCGACAGGGTGATGTCGTATTTTCCCTCCCCCTTTACGGAATAAGAGACATCCCCCAGAGCGGCATCGTAATATACGCTGGCAATGGGTGCTCTCCAGTCGATGACCTCCGGTTCTGCCGGGTTATCCGCAATGACACTTCTGCCGATATAGTAGACCTCGTCTTTTTTCAGTTTTTTGTCCCGGAAATCGATTCTGCCAAAGTAGGGCTTTTTCCTCGCCTGTTCCGCCCGGCGCAGATCCTGATTCACGAACTTGAAGCGGGCATCCGCATTGTGCCACAGGGTCTGGGCTTCCTTGTCGTTCTCGTCGAATTCCTCCTGCATGGCATGCAGTTCTTCCGCCAGAGCCTGTACACTCTGCCTGTTGGCATCCACCTTGCGCTGTGCGATCTCTAACGTATGCTGTAATCTTTTTTCCTCATCCTGCCTCGTAATGCCGGGTAAACTGCTCATATTCTCTCCTGTTCAAAACCATAAAAAAGAAAAAGCAAAGGAAGCCTGTCGAAGACTTCCTTTGTATGTATTCTAAATCACATTTTACCAGTCAGAGCCCCAGTCATCGTATCCTGAGTCCCAACTGTCATTGGAATCCCATCCGGAATCCCAGCTGTCATCATCCCAGTCGCTGTCATTATCACTGCTGTCCTCATAAGGAGTGTAATAGGACGAATCCTCAAAATCCTCATATTCCGCATCGCTGTCATAGCTGTAGGAATCGTAGTAATTCTCATAATCACTGTCCATCCAGGATTCATCCGGTGCATAGCGCCAGGAATCATTCTCCCATTCGTACCAGTTCCCATGATAATAGTAATAGTTCTGATCCTCATAGGTGTAATAGCCGTTATCCGGTCTGTTGTCAATCTGCCAGATAGAATAGGCGCCTGTAAAAATCGCCACCAGAGACAATGCTGCCATGATCAGGCAGAAAATTGTCAGAACCGTTTTTTCTATCTTTTTGCTCCGGGCTCTTTTCTTATTATAGGCGGTGTAATCTTTGGTTGGGCGGCTGGCAGGTGCCGCAGTTTTCGGCTGCTGATGTGCCTTCTGTACAGCTACTCTTTCCTTCATCTTCTGGTAAAGTTCGTTGACCGCATAGGCTTCATCGGTTCCCTTGTAACGTACTGCCCGGGTACCGTCCTCTTTATTCTTATAGACTACGAAGGTGCCATCGGTCTCATCCTTGTAAATACCGAAGGCTTTCGCGCCCTTGTAATCCTCTCCGATAAAGGTCCGCATGTCCTGTAGCGGAAGATTCATCTCCTTCGCCCAGGCTTTCAGTTCCTCGATTGTCTGTGGTACACCGTTGGCATGGCGGTTGTAATTGTTGTTGACACCGCCACAGTTCGGGCAGACCTGATCAAAATCGTTGATCCAGCTGCCACACCAGTCGCATTTTATCTTCATGTTCCCCTCCTGAAAATACACGTTGCAATAGTTTCTGTTTTATTGTACCACGTTCTGCACCTGCTGCCAACCTAGGAAATTGCCAATAAAATGCGGCTTTCTCTGAGGGTCTTGCTCTGGTCGTAATCATACTCTATGGTCTGGATACTGACATCCGGAAAACGGGCATGCAGCCGCTGCAAAATCCCCCGCTCGCAGACATGACTGACCAGACATCCGAATGGATGCAGGATCAGCACACTGCCACAGCCTTTTTCCACATATTGTATCACCTCTGCGGCAATCAGCCAGCCGTCACCGGTATTGCAGCCCTCCGCCAGAATCCCCTGCACTTTCTCCTTCAGTTCTGGGAACGGCAGATCCGTCTGGAACCGGTCTGTCTCCCCGATCACCGTAAGCAGATGTTTTTGTGCCTCACACAACCGGTGGAGCACAAAGGCACAGGCTTTCGCCATGATGGGATTGTGCTGGTACTTTTCTGCCTTATACCGCTCTGTATCCACCAAATACAGACAGTAGTTGACGAAACCACCACTGTAAGGCTCCATTCCCTGCCGGAGCAGAAAACTTTCGATATCATCATTTCCCAGTTTCGAATATTTCATATAGATCTCACCGGTGATGCCAACTCTCTTTTTCTTCCCGGGTTTCACCGGTACCTTCGAAAATACTTCGCAGGCATACCGGTAATTTTTCTCTCTGGTGTGCCGTCCGTTCCTGTGTCTCCGAATGCTCTCGCACAGTTTCTTTTCCACCTGACTGCGGATGCGGTCCGTCTCTCCCGGATTCTGTTCGTAGGGCTTCACCTGCTGGTACAGGCACATGATCAGATCGCCATAGCATCCGGCAGCAATCCCACCGGACAACAGTGACGGAGTAATGCGAAAGCCTGTATGTTTTTCTTCTCCCATGAGGTTCAGGGAGATTACGGGAATCTGGGCATACTCCAGCTGTCCCTGCTCTACCATGCGGTACAGCACTCTCTGGAGCAGATTGTAGATATTTCCGGCCCTGCAGGCACCGCCCGCCTGGGGCTCCATGAAGGTGATCTCCTCCGGATCCCGTTCCCCGCTTTCCAGATATTCCAGGAACTGTGCAAGGATCAATACCGTCGGATAGCAATAGTCGTTACTGATATAGCGAAGTGCCAGAGTGCGGTCCTTCACCGGGTTCTTTAAAGTCTCGAAGGAATACCCCTCCGCCCGGAATGCCGCCTCCAAAAATACATTCGTGTACTCCAGCATCTCGCACAGCAGGATCGTACGGGTCTTCTTGTCATGACGTGTGAAATTTTTACATACTCTGTGCAGTTTCTCCATACGTTTTCCTCATCTGACCGGGTTAGTTTGTGTCCGAACATAAATTTACTATTTTATATTGTAAGCTGAATCGTTGGCCCGTGCAAGTGTACATCTGGTTTATTCTGCTTGTCTACCATCGTCTGTAAACTTTCAGGCACACAAAAAAAGTGGAAACCTTGTATTTTCAAGGTTTCCACGCTTTTCAAAAGAGCTGCTGACGGGAATCGGACCCGTGACCTCCGCACTACCAATGCGACGCTCTACCGACTGAGCCACAGCAGCATCACGTGACTGCTAACGCAATCACCGTGTTACATTTTATCAAAGGTATCTCACTTTGTCAATAGAATTATTTTAAATTATATATTTTTTTTGCACAATTCATTCATTATGCTTTCGGTAACCAGTCTGCGCATCTCTTCTGGGGGCATATCATCACCGATATGGTGGCACTGGTACATCAGATAGGAAATCATCCGAGCTAACAGCGCATTGGTAATATAAGACAGCGGAATGTCCTCCCGCAGTTCTCCTTTCGCCCGTGCACTGTCTATGATCTGGCGGACCAAAAGATCCACGGGCCCGTTTTCCTTCTGTTCCGCTATCCGTTGCCGCAGAAGATTTCCCTCCTTGGAATGATCCGTCAGCAGATGCAGAAACGCCATGATGGCATCCACACACTGGGAATGTTCTTCCACCAGCAAAAGCATTCTGTGGATCTGGGTCTCCAGATCCGGACAGGTCTGAATCTGATGGGAAGCCTGCTCCGTTACTGTACGGATTTCATACAACAGGGCACAGACAATGATCTCTTCCTTGGAATCAAAATATTCATAAGCAGTTCCCTTGCCAATGCCCGCCAGCCCGGTGATCATGGACACGCTCATTTCCGAGATATCCTTGTCCTCCCGCAAAAGTGTGCTGACGGCCCGGTACATGGCGGTCACCTTGGGAGGCACCTGGTTCGGTGCCTCCAATCCGGTTATTTTACTCATTTTCCGCATCCCCCGTTTTTCCAGATCTTTGAGATTTTGCCAGCTTCTTAGCCGCTCTTCTCTCCTGTCTGCTCCGCTTATCGAAGATCAGATAGAAGGTCGGGATCAGGATCAGGGTCAGGATCGTGGAAGCCGTCAGACCGCCGATGATAACCAGTGCCATTCCCTGCATCATGACACCGTTATCGCCCAGTCCCAGTCCCATGGGGATCATGGACAGGATCGTTGTCAATGTCGTCATTAGGATAGGACGCAGACGGGTACTTCCGGAAGCCACCAGCGCATCCTCAGTGGACATTCCCTCTTCCCGCAGCATATTTGCGGAATCCACGAACAGAATACCGTTATTTACCACAATACCCATCAACATCAGAAATCCCATCAGGGATACCATACTAATGGTACTTTGCGTAATGAACAACAGCAGGAAGGATCCGATCAGTGCAAAAGGAATACACATCATGACCATGAAGGAGAATCTGGGGGATTCAAACTGCATTGCCATCACCAGGAATACCAGGAATGTAGCTACCAGAATTGCCTGCAACAATGCCTGCAACTCATCGTTCATCATTCCAGTCATCATACTGTCTGCCGGGGTTACAGAATCCGGGAATACCGTGTGATCCACCAGATCGTTGATAGCATTCTGGGCATCAAATATCTTCTCGGAGGTCATAGTGGACGTCACGCTGACCTGATACAGACCGTCCTGCTTCATGATGGTCTCCTGACTCTGTGCGTAATTGATCTCTGCAATATCTCTTAACGGTACCACGGTGCCAAAAGAAGTATCCAGTCCCAGATCCATCAGCAGGTTCAGATCATCATAGCTTCCTTCCGGATATTCCAGCCATACCGCATACTCCGAACCATCATTGGTGATCGTCAACGGATTCATCCCGCTTAATACATTATGGATAGTCATGCCGACCTGAATGGGTGTCAGTCCGTACTGCATTGCCTTGAGAGGATCTACCACTACCTTGGCCAACGTCGTAGAGTTGACCAGAGAGTTTTCTGTCTTTACGACACCGTCAATCTTCTCGATCTCTGCCTGCAGGTCTTCTGCGGCCTGTGCCAGTTCTGCCCTGTCATTACCCTGTAAATCGATCTCATAGCTGCTGGTGCTCATCATGGAGCTCATACTGCTGCCGGAAGATGTTACCGTAACATCCATATCCGTCATACCGGCTGCAATCTCATTCCATTTATCTACTATCTGTGCTGTAGTCAGGGTTCTCTTCTTGATGAGATCTGCGGTAAGGGTTGCACTGGAGCCGCTGATGGATACGGAATAGAATTCCACATCCGGTTCCTCTTCAGCGATCTGTTCCCACAGCTTCAGTGCTTCATCCTCTTTTTCCAGTGTGGTACCGGAACGGAAATTCACCGTAACCGCCACGACTCCTTCATCCGCTGCAGGAATCAGCTCCATGTCCAGCGTTCCTGCCAGCAGAACCGTGCCGATCATCAGAGCCACAGCCACACCAACGACAGTCTTTCTGCGCTTCATCAGCTTCCGCAGGATCTTCTGATACCATGTGGTAAATTTCTTCAACAGCTTATCGATGGGCAGATTTTCTTTTTCCTTCGGTTTAAATACTGTGTAGAACAACGGTACCAGCATCATAGCTGCGATCAGGGATGCCAGCATGGCAAATACAATGGTGAATCCCAGCTGCTCAAACATCTGTCCGGACAGGCCCTTCATAGTGGCCAGCGGCAGATATACCACGATGGTGGTGATGGTGGAAGCGATAATAGAAGCCGTCACTTCCTTCGTTCCCTCTAAGGCTGCCTGTTTCAGATCCGGTGTACTCTTCTGTCTTCGGAAACAGCTCTCGATCACAACGATGGAAGCGTCTACCATCATACCGATGGCAATAACCAGAGATCCCAGTGTTACAATGTTCATGGAGAATCCCATCATGCTCATAAGGATCAGAGTCAGGAACAGGGAAATGGGCATGGAGGCTCCGACGATCAGGCTGGCCTTGAAATCGCCAAAGAATAGGAACAGCACCGCCATGGTCAATACAACACCCAATAACAGGGTCTCGGCTACACTGGTCAGGGAGCTGATAATGGAGGAACTGGCATCATAAGTAACTTCAAATTCGATGGCCGGGTTCTCCGCCTGGATCTGTTGTAATTTTTCCTTCACATCCTTGCAGGCATTTACCGTACCGGCACTACTTTTGTTCTTAATGCCGATGCTGACATTGTCCTGTCCGTTGTAACGGCTGATACTGGTGGCATCCTTGGATGCCGTAGTAACATTTGCAATGTCCTGCAAAGTAATGACCTGTCCCTTGGTGGTCATCAGTGGCATCTCACGCAGCTTCTGTACGGTATTGTACTCCATGGACGTCGCCACGCTGATGTCCTGACTGCCCTGGGTCACGCTGCCTGCAGGATAAGTAAAGTCTACGGTTCCCAGCATCTGTGCCACCGTGGACATGTTCAGACCGTACTGCTTCATCAGGGTCTCATTGAGTTCTACTTTGATATAATCCTCGGAACCACCGGTGACGGATACCTGTGCCACACTGGACAGGGATTCCAGCTCCGGAACCACAGCTTCGTTGACTACTTTTAACAGGTCCACATCACCCTTTTCCACCGCAGAGATCGTCATGACATCCATACTGTTCATGTTCATTTCGATGATAGTAGGCTGATCCACGTCATCCGGCAGACTCAACTTTGCAGTCTCCATGGCGGCACGCAGATCATTGTGGCATTCATCAATATCCACACCATATTCATAGGTGAACAAGACCATACAATAATTTTCAAAGGAATAGGAATTCACGGAATCCACACCGCTCAGGGTGGAACCGGAATCTTCGATAACGGATGCCACGAGTTCATCCACGCTCTCCGGGTCTGCACCGGGATAAGTAGCCATGACGATGAGCATAGGCATCTCAATGTCGGGAGTCAGTTCCATCTTGAATCCGAAAATGGAGCTGATGCCGAATACTGCCAGTGCCAGGATCACCAGAAAACAGGATACCGGTCTTTTCAGAGCAAGCTTTGTCAAATTCATTCTGCTGCCTCCCCTACTCTTCTGCCTTCACCGGTGCGGTGACTTCCACACCGTTCATCAGCTTGGGAGACCAGCTGGTGATCACGGTATCTCCGGGCTGTATTCCCTCAGTAACAGAAATCTGTGTATCATCAAACAGATCTGTGGTCACATAGGTCTTCACGGCCTTGCCGTCCACACTTAAGTATACATAAGAACCGGTATTATCATAGTACACTGCATCATAAGGGATCAGCACCGCACTGTCGTTCGTATGATAGGTATCGGTCGTCAGTTTCACGGATACACCGCTGGGCAGATCGCTGCCATTGGCATTTACCGCTGCCTTGATCTGGAACAGGCCGGTCTGCTGATTCACTGCCACACCGATTTCGGTGATGCTGCCGGTGTAGCTGGTGGTTCCCCGCTCCACGGTCACTTCCTGCCCCATGGTCAGTGTATTTTTCACAGCTTCGCTGACCTGAAAAGTCACGGTCATCATATTTTCATTGGCAATGGTGTACGCAGGATTGCTGCTTCCGGCAATGCCGTTGACTTCCACTCCCTTGCTCTGGATTGTACCGGAGATGGGAGCCTTGACAGTGTAGTAGGATAATGCCAGTTCCGCACTTTCCACGCCCACATTTGCCAGCTGTTCACTGGTGGACAGCTGCTTCTTCGTATCCTCCAGTGCCTGTCCCTGGGACAATGCCTGGGAACGATCCACAATATTCATGCTGCTCTTTGCTGCATTGTAAGCGGATTCCGCCTGCTGTAATCCGGCCACCAGAGAATTTCTGCTGGACTCCAGCTGTTTCTTCGTTCCTTTCAGTGTCTCGATCTGCGTCTTCATCTGCACAACACTTGACGCATTTCCGCCGCTCACACTGGATGACGCTGCTTTTATGGCATTCTCCAGCTGTGTAATATTTGCATTGCATGCGTCGATCTGATCTGAAAGATCATCATAGTTCTGGTCATAGGCATTTTTCGCCTGGACATACGCGATCTGTGCCTGATCATACCCGGACTGTGCCTGCACTCTGCTACTATCCATCTGGATATTGGCGGATTCCTGCTGGGTGGTCAGGGCACTGTCTGCCTGCTGCCTTACATTGGCCGCACTGAGCTGTGCCTGTTCTAACTGCAGTTTTGCTGCAGAGTCATCGATTTTGAACAAAACATCCCCGGCATTGACCTGATCTCCCACCTCAAAATAAGTATCCGTCACTGTACCGGAAGCAAAGGGAATGACATAGACCATCTCCTGGGGAGAAACCGTTCCCACAAAGCTGTTCTGCAAGGTCAGTTTTCCGGTCTGGGCCTGCTTCATATCCACGACTACCGCAGAAGTCTCCACAGAATCCTGTGCCCCATTGCTGCCGCAGCCTCCGAGCAACAGGCTGCCTCCCATCAACAACGCCATTCCGACGCTGCAATTTCTTTTCCATGTATTGTGCATGATCTTTTCGCCTTTCTGAAATATGTGTAACTATTCAGAGCCAATGGGCGAAAGTAACCATCGAAAGTAACCACCATGAGCAAATAACATGCAGGCATGTTATTCAGTACAGCCTCGCAGAGGCGGTTTTGCGAATGTGGTTCTGAATAGTTATGAATATGTATTTGCTTTATTAACCGACCGGCCGGTCGGTCAGCATTTGCAGTATACTCCTATGCCGGGTTTTAAGTCAATATTCCAACTCTGCAGATTCTATTAAAAAACTATAAAAAACACATTCCTGAAAAATTTTTTCAAGAATGTGTTCTCTTCTCTCATTATTTTGCATCACACCAGTTTCCGGATTTTGCTCTTCAGACGCTGTAAGGCATTGTCCGTAGACTTTTCGTCTCTTCCCAGCACCTTGGCGATCTGGGTATAGCTCATTCCCGTCAGGTACAAATCCAGCACCTGTTTTTCAAAGCTGCTGAGTTCTGTCTCAATAGCTCTCTCCAGATCTTCCACCCGCTCCTTGTCCAGGAACAGTTCCTCCGGACTCATCTGGGTTCTGGCCGCCAAAGCCTCAATAAGATTTTTCTCCTCATTGTCCGTACCCTCGCTGCTTCGCTCATACAGAGATACATAGCTGTTGAGCGGTGAGTGCTTCAGGCGCTTGGAAGCCTGCACTGCCGTGTACATCTGTCTGCTGATACACAGATCTGCAAAGGTATAAAAGCTGGCATCTCTGCCGCAGTCATAATCCCGCACTGCCTTGAACAGCCCGATCATCCCTTCCTGGATCAGATCTTCGCTGTCTCCGCCCAGAATATACATGGATTTTGCCTTGCTTCGCACCAGATTTTTATACTTGTCGCAGATGTAATCCATCACCTGTCTGTCACCTTCCCGCAGCTGGTCGATGAGTTCTTCATCCGTCATCTCTTCATATTTGAAATGCTCTGCCATGCTTTCCCCTTTTTTTCCACTCCTATATTACGCCTGTAATCTCTGACGCACGATCTCATAAGCCAGTACGCCTGCTGCCACGGAAGCATTGAGGGAATCGATATCCCCCTTCATGGGAATGGATGCCACCATATCGCATTTTTCCTTCACCAGACGTCCTACGCCTTCGCCCTCGTTACCGATGACCAGACCAATGGGGCCTTTGAGATTCAGATCATACATGGTGGTACCGCCCATATCGGCGCACACGAACCACAGTCCTTCCTTTTTCAGTTCTTCAATGGTCTTGGCCAGATTCGTCACCTTTGCTACCGGCGTATAGTTCAGCGCTCCCGCGGAGGTTCTGGCTACCGTCGCGGTCAGTCCTGCTGCACGATTCTTCGGGATGATGACACCATGGGCACCTGCCAGATTGGCGGTACGGATGATAGCTCCCAGATTATGAGGATCCTCGATATTATCCAACAGGAAAATAAAGGGCGGCTCACCCTTTTTCTTCGCTGCTTCCAAGATGTCATCCACCTCTGCGTACTCATAAGCTGCCGCATAGGCAATGACTCCCTGATGCTTTCCGGTCTCGGATAACTGGTCCAGACGCTCCTTGGTCACATATTTTACTAATGTGTCATGCTTTTTTGCTTCTCTTTTAATGGTCATCATGGGGCCATCCTGACAGCCATCCAGAATGAATAACTTGTCAATGGGTTTGCCCGCACGATAGGCCTCGATCACGGCATTTCTGCCTTCTATGGTAAATTCCTGATATCCCATGTTTGTCCTTTCTATTGTGAATTTCTGTATCGTTTTATAAACGATTTCTTCGCTTTTCAAGCTCTCGAAATTTTTATTACAGTTCCATGCCTGCCAGACGGATGCCGTCTTTGATCAACTGCAGCATCCGGTCGATCTGTCCCGTCAGGTACAGATAGCCCATCAGTGCTTCAAAACCGGTAGCTCTGCGGTAATCTGCCACGGAAGCGTTTTTCGCGGTGGTGTATGATTTGGCGTTGCGTCCTCTGCGGTACACCGCTTCCTCTTCCTCCGTCAGTTCCGGAAGCAGTGCCTCGATCATGGCAGACTGCGCCGGTGCCTTTACATAACGTGTCGTCTTTTTATGCAGATCATTGGCGGAACGGTTAGCTCTCTCCACCACCACGCTGCGGATCACCAGCTCATAAATCCCGTCTCCTATATAGGCCAGTGTCAGCGGAGAATACGCCCGGACATCCTGTCCTTCGCAGGCAAATGCTTCCTTTATTTTCGTAAGAAGGGTTATGCTCTCTTCCATTTTACACCCTCTCTGGTATCTTCCAGCACAATGCCTTTGGCTAACAGCTCGTCACGGATCTCGTCGGCTCTTGCGAAATTCTTCGCCTTTCTGGCTGCCTGACGCTCTTCAATCAGTGCCTCGATATCGCTGTCCAACATTTCCGCTTTCTTGTCTACGATCAGTCCACAGATATCGGACAGAGTCACGATTTCCTGTTTCAGAGCCTCCAGAAATGCCTTGCTGCTGTCTGCTTTCGCATTGGAGTTGACGAATTTTACCAGCTCAAAGATAGCTGCCAGCGCATCCGCAGTGTTGAAATCATCGTCCATAGCTTCATCGAATTTGGTCTCAAAGCCCTGTGCCTCGGTAACTAACTGCTTCTCTTCTTCGGACATTTCGGCATCTGCTGCCTTTTCCAGCAGGAACTTCAGGTTATCCACGCTGGTAACGATTCTCTCGTAGCCGTTCTTTGCTGCTTCCATCAGATCGGCACTGAAATTCAGCGGGCTTCTGTAATGTGCGGACAGCATGAAGAAACGAAGTACCTGCAGATCATATTTTTCGGAGATCTCACGAACAGTAAAGAAGTTGCCCAGAGACTTGGACATCTTGCGGTTGTCAATGTTCAGGAAGGCATTGTGCATCCAGTATCTTGCAAAAGGCTTGTCATTGGCTGCCTCGGACTGTGCGATCTCATTCTCGTGATGAGGGAAGATCAGATCTTCGCCACCGGCATGAATATCTATCTCCTCACCCAGATAACGCTTACTCATAACAGAGCACTCGATGTGCCAGCCGGGACGGCCCTGACACCAACAGGAATCCCAGTAAGGCTCGCCTTCTTTCTTCGGCTTCCACAATACGAAATCCAGGGGATCTTCCTTCTGATCCTCACCGGAGACTAACAGGGAACGGTTACCGCCCTGCAGATCGTCCAGATTCTTGTGAGACAACTTGCCGTAGTCCTTGAAGCTTCTGGTCCGGAAATATACCGTGCCATCCGCTGCGGGATACGCATGCCCCTTGTCGATCAGTATCTGAATCATGTCTAACATACCGCCGATCTCCTCGGTAGCCTTGGGGTTCTTGGTGGCAGGCTTGATGTTCATGCCCTCCATGTCCTTTTTACACTCTGCGATGTAACGCTCGGAGATCACGCTGGGCTCCACACCCTCTTCATTGGCCTTCTTGATGATCTTGTCATCCACGTCTGTGAAGTTGGATACATAGTTTACTTCGTAACCCTTGTATTCCATGTAACGGCGCACCGTATCAAATACGATCATGGGGCGGGCATTGCCGATGTGGATCAGGTTGTATACGGTAGGTCCGCAGACATACATTTTTACCTTGCCGGGCTCTAAGGGCTTAAATTCTTCTTTTCTCTTGCTTAAGGTGTTGTATATTTGAATGCTCATTGTTTATCCTTTCCTGATTGCGATTTTTGCAATGATATATCTTTATTTTATCACACTGTCTTGTCATTTTCTGCAAATTGGGGCTGTTCCCCGGTCTCCGCACTCATTACCACCAGCCTGCGCAGCTGCTTTAATTCATCTTCCATCTCCAGCACGCGGTTGGTCAGTTCGGAGTTCTCACGCTGCAATACCGTGATATCTTCCCGCACCGGATCGGGGAGATCTGTCTGGTTCATGGTCTCCTGGGGGAGGCTTGCGTTGTTACGCTTCACCACACGTCCCGGTACACCTACCACCGTAGATCCGGGCGGCACTTCGCTTAAGACCACGCTTCCGGCACCGATCTTCGAATTATCTCCGATGGTGAAGGATCCCAGGACCTTCGCTCCCGCACTGATCATGACGTTGTTGCCGATGGTAGGGTGACGTTTGCCGTGCTCCTTACCGGTTCCTCCCAGTGTCACTCCCTGATACAGGGTCACATTATCGCCGATAATGGTAGTCTCACCAATGATGACACCGTTACCGTGATCGATGAAAAATCCCTTGCCGATCTGCGCGCCGGGATGGATCTCAATGCCGGTCTTGCGCACACCGCGCTGGGAAATATATCTGGCCCAGAAATAATGTCCGCTCACATACAGCTTATGCGCCAGTCTGTAATGGATCATGACTTTGAAACTGGGATACAAAAGTACCTCCATGGAGGAATGGATCGCCGGATCACGCTCCTTGATAATACGGACTTCTTCTTTTAAATTTTTGATGATGCCCATGTTCTCACCTCGAAAAAAATACCGCGGATAAATTTCATCTTAGAGACGAATTTATCCGCGGTTCCACTCTACTTAAGGGACAATGCCCTTCCCTCTGGCGTTCTACGCCCTGTGTAGAACACCGTGCATATAACGGATGCTTACCGGATCCGGATACTGATTACTGTTAACGTTCCCCGGATCAGCTCACAGGCGCACTTCCTTTTCCTCGGACGAAAGCCACTCCCAGCTTCTAACGGCTTCTCTCTGGCGTCCTACCTAAAAGTACTTTTCCTGTTCCATGCCTTTATTCTATAAATGATAATTCCTACTAAATAAGATATGCAAAAATACGGGTTTTGTCAACCCCGGAGTTTCCTACATCACTGCTTTTTCCAAGGTTTCCCTCACATATTCATTCAGTGACATCTGGCATGCAGTCGCATGGATCACAAGCTGCTTATGAGTCTCAGGTGCGATCCGGATATTAAAGCTTCCCTTGTATGCTTTTTCCGGAGCTTTCCCCTGTCCTTCACACAGTTGCAGATAATCATCTACCGCCCCATGAAAATCCTCTACCAGACTCCTGGCATCGGTTCCCTCATAAGAGATCAGCGAACGGATCCCCATTACCTTTCCGAAAAAAATCCCATCCTCCTCGGAAAATTCTACGCTGCCGACATACCCTTTATATTCCATCGTATTTTTCAAATCAATCCCTCCTGTTCCAACAGATCACATAATTGTCTGACCTGGTATGCTTTCAATTCCTTTTGCGGATGCGGCTTATGCAGTAATATACTCCCGTGCTCCTCACTGATAAACATTACTCTGGAACCACTGGTTTTCCCCTTATTGGATTTCGTAAATTCCAAATAATCCAATAAAACTTCCGCATCATGAAAGGTAAATGTCTTAGGTCTGCTCTTTAGCTGTTCAATTAGTTTTTCCTTTTGTCCCATTTGTACCCCTTGTTAATTATATTATATTTTTTCTGCTCGCTTTTTGCAACTGTTTTTAGTTGCAAGTATAAAATTAAAAGCATATTTTCTACTTAATTTCAATGGATTGGAAAATTCTCTGACATTGGATATTATAGAAAATAGATTAGATAATAGAAAAAGTTCTATGCCATCATATTAGCATAGAACTTTTGCATGCACAATAGTATTTTATTTTTCAAAAAATCTCAACCTTGTTATCAATATATTATCCATCGTTTTACCCCATTCGTTTTCTATATTTGTCGTTTTATGGCAAATTAGGCGCTATCCTGCAGCACATGTGCTTTCTCTTTGTTCTAATCCTGTTTTTCTCCGTCTCTTCGTCCTGGACAGCCCCTGTTTTATAACGGAGACCATATCTTCATCAATATCAAAATCTTTTATGATCTGCAGCTTTTGTTCACATGTTATATCGTGTTCACATGTTATATCGTGCATTCTTGTCCTTGCATCATAAGTTACAATCCCAGTCTCATAAAGAAAATTCACTCTTGGAATTATCTGGTCTCCAAGAAAGATTCCTTCTTCCAAAGAAACAGGCGACGTTTTAAGCCCATCTGCATAAACCGAAAAAGTACCAATCATACCACCATTGCCATCAATATGATCTCTTTCGTATTCACTTTTCCATGGATCATAAGTAATATTTTTCACTGAACTGTTATTTTCAACAGACTGCTCAATTTTCTCATTATCAAATGTTTCATTGGTTAATTTCTTAATCAGCATCCCATAATTATGGTCAGGAATCAGCATGGATAATGACATATCTGCATCTTCATTTTCTAATTGCAGTTCTTTTAATCTCCAATAGAGTTTTTCAGAAGGAAATCCTATATTTGGATTGAGTTCGGAACTCGCTTCACATAATGAATAGAGAAGTCCGGTAATATCTGTATCTTTATCCAAATACAGTTCCAATATTCCAAATATGTTTTTAATCAAAACGAAGTCCTTACTCCTACACTGCTTCTCCTTGGGAATTATGAAATCTAAAGTTTCAGTGATACCATTCATCGAAAACTTGTGTGGCAATGCAGCTTTCTTACTCGAAACTCCGTTGTCAAAATAAGAAAGCTTAGGCTCCTTTAATCTTTGTGTCATATATTCCCAAAGAATCTTCTCACACTCTGATTTTTCCGCAGTAACTTTTCTTCCATCAAAATATAAATAATAAGGATAGAAAAATCTATCACCTGAATTATTCGGTTTTACCATAAAATAATCAGCTCTTGCTTCATAATTCTCATATTCTTTGTACTTGCTAATGCAATATTCCGTATCATCAATAAGCATTGCCAGATAATCATCCCGTGTTATTACAAACAAATTCCCTGATACAACAGAATGGAATCTGTTTCTACCAATAACCACTTTATCAGTTAAGATGTCATAATAAGCATAACTATTCCTTTGGCTATACAATTTTAAATAAATTCTTTGCAATTTACCGTCGAATCCCAGCACCTCATTAAAGCCACTGGCAAGTCTTTCTATTTCAGCATTTTCAATCAGCTCTGGATTTTTTCCCAAATATCCTACATTAATTCGTAATAGGGAGTTCTCTGTATCACAATCCCTTTTACCAATAAAGTATAATTCGTTATGAAAAAATATCATATTCTCTATATAGTGCTTCAAAAAATCTTCCGCATACGTAAAGCACCAGTCAGGAATAGAATATTGATCCATCTGATCCTGCAACTCTTCAAAATTCGTAAAATCAAACTTTCCTTTCACCTGGTCGACAACTATATTACTCACGATTTCAACGACTTTTTTTAATGACTCTTTACTGGATGATTCCACAAAAATCATTCTCGGAAGCATTGATATCTTTTTAGGATCAACGATATTGTTTAAGCTTAAGTATACCAAACTTGCATATAGATGAACCGCATTGCCCATACCATTATTTCTAATAATCGCTGGAAGTTCATGCGTCATTCCATATTTAAAAGCTGAACCCACTTTTTTATTGTTATGTTCCCTATTGTGCATACTATCAGCCTCCCATCATTTCAAATATTACATTATCAATAATCGAAATAACATCTTCTATATCCGGGGGCGGAGACTGTTTTGCCTTTTGTACATTTCTTTTCCGGCAAAGTTCATACTCTTCTTGCCTTCTGTTCATTATCTTATTTATTTTGTCTTCATTTATCTTTTCAACTATACTTTTAAAATCAACTATCCTCAGATTTTGTTGCTTTCTTTTCTTAACATCAACATTTACAGTTTGTTCTATTCCATAATACTGACTAATATCGGGTAAACGAGTAATGAAAGGGCGCATTCGATCAATCAGCATCAAAGCCTCCCCTTTTTCAAGATGTTTTAACATATCAACAGGACACAATGGCACTCTTACATCCGGGTTATTTTCTCCCTCTTTTTCACCACATAATTCAGAAATATGCTTAACCAGTTTGATGTCCGGCGAATAAAGATAGATGATATTATTACAATTTTCAATAATAATCTGCGCACACTTTTATCTCCGTATACCAGCGACAACTGTTCTAATGATTGCACCACAAAATGCCATGTGATTCCCCTCGCCCTGCTAAGAGTTAACTTCTTCTGCACATCTGATAAAGCTGCCAAATTTCCAAATTCATCAAGGATAAATGACACCTTTCTATCCAAAGTCCCACCCTGCCTTTCAGCGATATCTGTTAAAATTGAATATAACTGATCAACTATAGCCGTAATCATAGCATCGTAAACAGAACCTTCATCTCTTGATATAAGAAACAATGCTGTCTTGGATTTCAGAAGATCTTCTGCCTGAAATGTTGAATGTGATGTCTGATCAACTATGGCATCATTTTGAATAAAATTAACAATAGCTGAAGTGAACACAGAATTCAGAGAATTTCTGGTTTCATTAGGTGCCGTTACAACAGGGTATATTAATTTCCAGCATCTCTCGTTCGGATACTCATCAAAATAAGATTTCATATACGTCGTACCACCGATTTTTGCATCTCCCTGCAAATGAAGATTATATATATTATCAATGGTAACTTCCTCTGCCGGTCCTATGATACAAAGCAATTCCGCTAAACCTGCCAAATAACGAGCCGACGTGACATGCCAGAAACTGTCCTTTTCACTTTTTACAGCTTCACATATCGTCATGGCAAAATGCATAAACATTTCCCTTGCTCTATTCTTTTTTCCGCTCTTATACAATTTTGCAGCATGTTCAAATGGATTATAACGTTCTCCGCGTTCCGGCTCCCTAAAGTCCAAAACCATAACTCTATATCCCTGTTTCATCAAATATATTCTGACCATTTTTAATATATCCGCCTTGGGAGCATGGATTACCATGGAAGTCCCTACCTTTGCAGCAGATACTATGTGTGGCATAACGACATCTCTTGACTTTTTACTTCCGATACTGCCAATCGTGAGAGAAGAATTATCACTATCATCTACGTACGCAATCGTTCCATCTGAATGAACTACGATTCCTCCACCCCTGTCGGCTTCCGGCATTCTGAGATCAATCCTTGGAAATCTAAGAAAAATTTCCTCCTGTGTAGCAAAAGAAGCTTGCGTATAATTAGGTTTTATTTTTGTATCAAAACTCATTCTCACACCTCCTACGCCATAAATCCCAATTTAGATTTTTCTTCCCTTTCATCCAAAGAAAATCCTATTGTCCCAGACAAATCTATCATCGTTTTCGAATCTATTTTCCTGATTCCTGCCGAATCCGCCTCACATATACATGCAACTTCATAAACAAGATTCTCTGTAAATCTTTTAAGAGTCTCATACCCCAAGTATGCTTGCGATTCCGTATTTACCTTGGTTTCAATCAAAAATTCAAGTTGCTCTTTTGCTCCATCTGTAAAATAAATTTTTGTTTTTTCCATTTCATTTGTTACATATTCCTTGGCTTCTTTCAATCTCGGTTTTGACAGCTGCAATTGTTCAATATTTGCATGACCATTTAACGCTCTGGCAAGTTTATCAGCTTCACCAAATTCCGGCAGCACATGAAATACAAATGATATGTTACTTTTATTTTTATCTATATAATTTAACAGTTCTTCAAATACCGCATCCCGATTCAATTCACTAAAATTGTGCCACTGTTCAAAACTGATCAAAAAAACACCGGTATAATTATTTTGTGTTGCAGCTACCAGTCTTGGTGAATTATAAAAAGCACTATAATCCATTTTTGATCCCATGTATGGAAAAGCAAGTTCCAAATAAGAACCCTTACCTCTTACCGGATACACTCCGTTTGAGATAATAATGGCTTCATAGACTCTTGCATATTCGCTCAATCCGGCTCCATGAGGGCAAGTAATAAAGAGATTTTTTATGGATTTTTTCATAGCAACATTTTCGGAACCAGACACCTTATTAATCCGTACCAATACTTTCTTAGCTTCCTTAGAAACGTTTAATTTATCAATTTTTTCAAGATTCTCATTCTTCATGTTGCTTCATCCTCCATTTCCGTAATCATTCACATCAAGTATTCAAAATCAATTTCACATCCGTTCCCCTCGTATAAGCAACTGTTTATTGTCCCTCTTGGCCAAGCAAATTCTCTATTTCCCTGACATAAACAGCGCTCGATTCCTGCGAATATCTTCTGCTGTCAGCCTCCATAACCTGGTATCGGTAAGCATAATAATTTTCTTCCGCATCTACATAATTATTGATATTCTCGCACCATTTATCTACACCGGAAAAACAATAAAGATTCCTTTCTTCCGGCGTTAATTTTGCATAAGTCTCACACAATGCCTCTTGGTAACAATGCCTTACCTCATGGATTGCTGTGAGCATTGCTGCTTCGCCACCATCTTTTCTCAATCCATCGTTATTGATACAAATCAAATGCTCAGAGTGAGAATAATACCCCTTATTTTCGTAATCCATATCATCACTAAATTGAATATCTATCTTATACGGAATGCCTAAGTATCTGGCTTCGCATTCTATAATTGCCACGACAGTATCCTGACGCTCAGCCAAACTAATGTTCTCCCACTCTTCTTCATCCACTGCCGGTTTGATTCTGTCTATATTTAAGCCAAGCCTATACTCATCTCCATATATCGGATTCACCCGATATTCTTCTTCAGAGAAAGTACTGCTTATCGTAGAATTTTCCGCCATACCATCAAGTGAATTAACTTGCAAATAGTTAAAAACCGGAAGCGCCAGGCAAGCTGTAAGTCCTATCCCCACAATGATTATTCTACTCAGATATAAGCTATCAAAAATCCTGGAAATAAAATAAGAAAGAATTGATTGTTTCTTTCTTTTCCCAACTATAAAATATAATATGATGTCAACAGCTATAATCATTAAAGAAATATGTACAAATGCTGCACACATCCTTGGAAAATTGTCCCAATAAATGAACAGCGTATAACCTGAAATACCAATTAAAGTACCGGAAAATCCCTGCATTCGAGTTCTACAATTACGAGTCAAAAAATAGGTAAGACCGGCTGCTATCCACACAAATATCATTACAGTTAAATATTCTTGTTTGGAAGACATACATCCTGCAAGAAAAAAATTTGCAAAATATACTACCACCGACCCTATATAAGCCACAGCTTCCAAAAATATAATATAATCATCTTTTGCAATCGTAGAATGATCTACTTTCCTTCTTGTTGTCCGTCTCATTCCGTATCTCTCCCCTTTAAAACATTCCTTTGTCATTTCTCTTATCTCTTTTGACTTCCCACGACGGGATTCTTGCAATCATCAAGAATCCCGTTTCGACCAGTAGTCATCTGGTTGCTCGTTCAGGTGGGCTTAGCTGTTAGGGCAGTCAGGATTGCTGCAAACGAGACCATCATCGTTAACAATTGCGTCTTCTCCGCAATCCGGGCAATCAACCTCTACGCCTTCCGGATCACAATAATAAACTTTTGCCATATCTTTTTTCTCCTTTCCATTTATTAAGCGGTGAAGCTTTGCTCTAACCTTAATCATCATGTCTATCATCTGAAGTCTTTCCGTAATCTCCGGACCATTGTAATAGTAATGATCATAATGACCCTTGCCATCTCCTTCTCACAAAACATCAATTAATTCTATCTGGTGTCTCTCTAATCAGTTCACCATTAGATCCTTCATATGCAAACTTGCCGCAGCCTGCATCTAAAATATCGTCCTCTAACGATTTCTCGGCATATCTTGAGGTTTCATATGTACCGTTAAATTTTCCATCCCACTTACTCATATCCATATCCTCCATAGATTATTTTGTGGTTTTCCACTACCCAATGACCAGGCAGAGCTTTGTCTCTACTGGCCACTGAATTTCGGCTGGTAACCATCCCGTTCTCGTCAGGAAAGTTAATTTCGAGAATCATGACCACAATCATTGCAGTGATCATAAGAACCATTGTTATCACTCAGTGTGATAACATCATCACTTCCGCAGTTTTCACAATTCTCATTGTCATTAAAATAAATCTTCATTTCCTCTTACCTCCAATTTAACCTAGATTATTCACGGCATAGCCGTGTAAGTGGCTGAAAGCCATTTAGTTACTGTATTTTAACTGAATATTGCCTTTCACCTGTCAAGTGAATAAAAAAAGAGCATCCATTTGTGGTAAAATTAAGGTGTCGAATCTTAAAAAATAACCCAAAGGAGCCCTTATGAGTAAGGTAAACACCTTAACCTTAGAAAGCAATAGACAGATTAAAATATATTTTGCTGGAGGAGATCTTTCCTCCGATGCAGGATTGCATATCATTTGTATGTCCTTCCTGGGTGAATGATTTGTTTGATAAAATTATAAAGCTTGTTAGGTAGTAACCTGGTGGGGGAATCAATTGGGGACTATAAGAAATTGGAGAAATATTTCATCTATTGATTCCTTGTATATAGAGAAACACGCGCCAGGTGGGATTCAGGTGGCATTGAAGTGGGGGTAAGGTATTTGAGAGACAAATGATAGAGTAAATCCATTTTTTTCAAGAGTTATACAGATATGCGCAAATCCATTGACGGACTCTGTGCAATCGTGGAAGGTAAGTACTCAAACATGGTTACCATAAAATAAAAGAAACCGCCATTTTACTGGCGATTCCTATAGATTTGTTCTTTGACAATTAAATTAAATTTTGGGGGAAACTTTTCTCAGACCGTCCGCATTTTTTCTGGGCGGCTTTGAACCAGGGAAGAAGGTCAGCAAGGAAGTCTCGGTTGGTATCATCCTGGTGTGCTGCCAGTTCGGTCAACACATACTCCAGATATTCGTAAACCCAGAGTCCGTTTGCTTTTGCTGTTTCTACCAGGCTGTACATGATGGTACTGGCTTCTACTCTGCGGATAGAATCTATGTCGACCCTGTTCTTCCGCCCGAGGGTGAAGGGATGGATTGCACGCTCTGCGGTATTGGATATTTTTATTATACAAGAAACACCAAACTCTAAAAATATGAGAATGAATTTGTAGTATAATACTCCAAACTGAAATAGGTTGGGTTAATTTATAGATACCGCCGGATTATTTGGCGCTAACGACCAAACCGGTCGGCTGTTGTTATCTCATCATATATTAAATTCATTGCTCCATATCCTTTTTTTTCGTGCCCCACCTTGTACGTAATAGACTAAAGCATATTTTCTATTAATCCTTCCTTCTATTTCGTCTCTAACTGAATTATCTATGAAGTAGGAAATATTGGAATCGTTTGCATCTCGCTTTTGCCAATAGCTTAAAGATCTTCGCCTATACATTCGGCGATTATTTTCGTATTTTGTATCTCTGAGCATGTACACCCAATAATTATAACTGATATCAGCGAGCATCATCGCAAGATTTTTATCGCCTTTCAATTTTGATGAGTGTTTATATTTATCATCAATAATCGTTATTGCCTCTTGATAATATCCCTCTACCTCTTTAGAAATATCATCAGTATAAGTTTGGAGTATATTAGCAATGTTATTACATACCATAGCTGCTTCTTGAAAATACGAATCCGGATAATCATTTTCAAGCTTCCTATACATCCCTAAAGAATTCTTTAACTGTAATATTGCTTCCTTAGTCTTCCCAAATCCTCTTAATAAAAGCATACCATAATTATTACAAATATATGCCATGTTCGCATAATGCGTCTTAGGAGCAGTCTGTTCTAAATCTTGATACTCAAATAAAGCCATATTAATTAATTGTTCTGCCTCTTCAAAATTATATCCACCAAGCAAATACAAGCAAGCAAGATTGCTGCATGTCCAAGCAACTTCGCTTGAAGCTTCCCCTTTTGCGAGTTGTTTTCTATATTTCAGAGCCATCAAAAGCAATTCTTCGCCTTCTTTTCGGCTTTCTGCATTAAAGGATAACAAAAAACCCAAGTTATCAGCTGACCAAGCTACCATTTGAAGATATTCACCGGGATAATCCCTTTCTAGCTGTATTCTGATTTCCAAGCCTTTTCTAATACATGTTTCAGCCTCTTTATCTTTCTCTGAATTAGACAAAACATATCCATAGTGATCCAAGCTTGTCGCTAAGTGCTCTGTATTTTTTCGGGTAGGATTTTCCTTAATTAATTCCTCACTTAATTCCAAAGCTTCCTTCAAATACCTTTCGGATTCAGTAAACTTGCTACTTGTATATGATAATACGTAACCTCGATAATACTTTGCCTTCCAAAACATTACTTTTTCATCAGAATTGAGTCCTCTCTCAATCATTCTAAATGCAGATTCAGATTTTTCATACTGACGAAGTGCAATCGCTCGGTTATTGATTTTTCTTGCCATATCGGCTAATTTCAAGGATAATGTCGCTATTCTAATTGTTTTTTTGATTAAAATATGTTCCATGACGCTATCTAATATTCTAATCTTACGAGATGTATCATTGTAATCCTCATCTTGAAAGAAAAACATATCGTCCTCAACACAGAATAATAAATTTCCGGCTACAGACTCTGGCAGTTTTTTTTCATCATAACCAAGAAGTATTGCCTCCTTGACAAGTGGATGTATATAATACTGCCCTCTATAGCATTGCATCCAACCTTCATCAACCAAACGAACCACATCATTTTCAGTATGACAAAACCAACTTTCCATTTCAGAATCAGAAATCTGTTCCATATCAGGTAATATTGCAAAATTATTCAAAATTTCCTCTTCTGCTGAATTACGCGTAGTTATATTAAACAACTTCTTAATCTGAATAGACGCAGTGGTATTATTATCAATCTTTTTATATTTTGTCTTAATATTTAGGCTTGAAGCATCATATCCTTCATCCTTGAACTTTATAAAAAAATCTTTCAGTGATTTTCGTGACTTTGAAGATTTAGCAACAAGCTCTATTGCATAAGTATGATACTTGCAATATTTTATTATCTCTTGTATAACATCTATTTCATCTTCAAATTTACTATTATATAGATTAAATAAATCAATGCAGGGTTGTGGATTACTATCATTTCCCAAAGTATCAATCCTTTTGGTAAGGAAGCCAGGAATCGATTCCAATCTCGTGGTAAGCACTACAGTCATATTAGGCCATCCAGATATTTCCAGAAATAATTCCGACTCGCTTTCACTTAATGGATCTTGATTCAAACTCTTATCTCTATCTACATTGTCTATTATCAATAATTTCTTTCTATTATTATTCTTAAGACGGACAGATAAACGTTGCCATATTTCTTTTGACGGAATCCCCACACATAAATAAGGCATCGAACTAATAATACTATTCTTCAAATCACCTTTATAGCTTACATATCCCACATGATCAAATGTTTTGTCCGAACTGTCAGCATAATCCCTATACAATATCTGTGCCACAGAAGTTTTGCCATAGCCACCAAAACCAGATATAGCTATTGCTTTAGTACCAGTTATAATCTCATCTTTAATCTGCTTAACAAAAAGTTCACGATGTATGATGCCGCTAACATCAGGTACGACAGTATTGGTCAATATTGGTCTTAATGGTTCTTGATCTATATCGTAATCCTCATATAGATTATCTCCCTGTTTAGGCAATATTAATGTATATCCAAACCCGTATGTTGATACAAAATCTCCTTTTAGGCTCTGCTTCTTAATTATCAAACCTTTATTTTTAGCAACTTTATAGAAATCCTGCTTAAGTAATTCTTTATATATATCGGTGACTTTTTGGTCAATCATCAACTCATATTTTTTTATCTTATCGCCAAATACCGAAGCCTCAAAAATCGTTTCTGGAGATACTGGCCTACCATTTTGCTCTATCAGTTCACGAAGCATATAAAACCATTCTGGCTTTCTTGATTTTGGGTATGGATGTTCTTGTCCATCATCATCGACAAACACTATAGTCCATGTATTTAACGAAACATAAATAGACTGGTCTTCGGTAAGATATATTTTATCTAAAAAATGTAATTCTGGATTTTCTCTTTTACTTAATACATTTATATGATTCATTTGTAATCCCCCACCAATGCAATAATAAACAGGATATAGTACACACTCTATCATGAATACCTTACCATAATACCACATTCAGGAAATAATTGTTCCAAATATTCGCATTTCCTTACGTCTTATACCAGGAGTTTCTCATGAACACTACTAAAAAATTACAACAGGCCAAACTTGACCAGTGGGCTGTCCTTTGTAAAGAGCAATCCGAAAGCGGTCTGACCGTCAGGCAATGGTGTAAACAGAACGGCTATACCATTCACACCTACAACTACTGGAAGCATCGTCTGAAAGAAAGTTATGTAGATTCTGTTCTCCCGGACATCGTCCCTATTGCCCACAGGTTCCTGCTTCATTACACGAATTGCGCAATTCGCCCGAATCGTGTATTAACAACACGATCTCTGTCTCACTTTATGGTGTCAGCGTCACTCTTGATTCTTCCGCCTCTGCTGTATCATCACGGCTCTGCGCCATGCTTAAGTATGCGGATTCTTCCTCTTTCTCCGCTATCTATGTAGTCTGCGGTTACACAGATATGCGCTACGGCACGGATACCCCTGCTGCTATCATTGAAACACGGTATCACCACCTGCCCCTCTTTGTTCCAAACACCCTGTTTCTCTTCTGCAGCAGGCGTGCTTCCAAGATCAAAGGGCTCCTCTGGGAGGGGGACGGATTCCTTCTCTTCACCAAACGCGTAGAAGACGGTCACTTCTCCTAGTCTCGTAATTCTGTGGAATAAGCACCAGATGTCCCTCTTTGAGGTCTTCAATTAACCTGAGTTCTTCTCTGATGATTCTGAAGAACCTGAAGTGTCCGAGATCATCGTCTCTTCCCATACCAGAAAACCAAAGACTCTCAGGGAAGAAAATCTCAAAGGACTTCCTGTCCGTGTTTATGACACGAATTAAAAAAAAAAACTGAACAAGCATTTCCCTAATGGCTATAAGGAAATGAAACCCGTTGTGTATAAACGGTTATCTATCATTCCCCAGACCTTCCTGGTAGATGAGCACCGGATTTACCAGTATACTTCCAAAGACAATGACGGCAGGATCATCAAGGCGAGACGCTCACCGGATCTCTACCGTAACAGCATTACTACCGCTTCTCTGGTAGCCGCCATCATCAACGGGAAGTTCAACAATCATCTTCCCTTGGAAAGGCAGTCACGCTGCTACAAAGACAGTGGCGTGAACCTCGAGACAAACACCATGTTCAACTGGATGATGCGTGCCACAGAGATTCATCTGAACATCCTCTATGAAGAGCTTCTTAAAGTACTAATCGATTTCTCCCTGATCCACGCGGATGAATCGTAAGCGCCAAATAATCCGGCGGTACCTATAAATTTACCCCAACCTATTTTCGGTTGGAGTATTTTGCTACAAATTCATTCTCACATTTTTAGAGTTTGGAGTTTTTCACTCCAGGGTGCCAACTCTGCAAGCTGTTCATCACTCCAGTTTTCATTCGGCCTTTGTTCCAGAACGTAGCTGAGGTATTGATAAATGTTCAGGTTATGTGCCTTCGCCATCTGTAAACGTCAAATCCTGCGCCTTGGCTAATTAGTTTTTTATGCCACACTCTAAATAACACGAAAAAACTATTAGTTTTTTAGAGGAGGCTAAAGCGCATGGATCAATTAACTCACACTGTCCGCCGGTCGAACTGGATAAACATCATTCGACAGTGCCAGGACAGACCGGCAGGCACTACGGCAAAGCAGTGGCTTGCTGAAAACGATATTTCTGAAAAATCTTACTATTACTGGCTCCGAAAGATCCGCCGGGAAGTCCGTGAACAGGAGGGATTCCAGGAAGTCACCAACCCGTCTGCCCTCTCTTTTGTAGAAATCCCGGTAAAAACTGCTCTGGACACAGCACCGGTGCCAACCGTCCCGGCAGCAATGACTCCGGTTGCAGTGATCAGATCAGGCCGCCTGACGCTGGAATTATCAAACGATATTTCAGAGTCCCTGCTTTGCAGGCTGTTACAGGAGGTGCTTCATGCTTGAGGATGCTGCCGGTATCCGCAGAGTCGTGATTGCCTGCGGATATGTGGATCTGCGCAAAGGGATCGATGGGCTGTCCATGATCATCGGAGACAGATACCATCAGAATCCTTTTGAAAAAGGAACTTTATTCCTGTTCTGTGGCAGACGGTCCGACCGCATCAAGGGACTTCTATGGATGGGAGACGGTTTCCTTCAGCTCTACAAACGGCTGGAGGCAGGTTCCCTGTCCTGGCCGAGAACCAGCGAAGAGGCCGCAGACCTTACAGAGGAACAGTTCCGTTATCTTATGATGGGGCTGAATCCCCTTAACCCCAAAGTCAGGGAAGTAACACCGCAAAAACCCACCTGATCTTTGTGCACAACATAGATTTTTTATGCCTGTTATCGGGTCAGATCCATTCCCGGTGTTACAGCCTCTCTGAAGGCTGTTTTATGGTCTGTGACGTATCCACAGGAGGATCCGGATAAAATTTCAGCACCTTGAAAACTTTATATTTCCCTGGCTCTATGACCATCACACCGCCATACAGGCATAGGCAGAATGACGAAACCTGCGGGGCTGCCGGTTCGCAATCCTTTGTGTTTTCTGGTATAATGAAAACAGTTTAAGGAGCGGAACAATGGCAGACAGACATACACTGGAAGAACTGAATAACTGCAGCAGGGAAGAACTGATCACCATCGTTCTTATGATGCAGGGACAGCTGGATACCCTGAATGAGAACATCGAGCGGCTGATCGAACAGGTACGCATAGCGAACAGCTATCGTTTCGGAAAACACACAGAAACGCTGGATTCCATAGATGGTCAGCTGTCCTTCTTTGATGAGGCAGAAAGCTGCTGCGATTTGTCTGTCCCGGAACCTGCTGCGGAGGAAGTACTTCCATCCCGACGTAACCATAAGAAAAAAGGGCAGCGGGAAACGGATCTGAAAGATTTCCCGGAAGAGATACTTCCTCCTTATCAGGTATCCACAGAAGAACTGGATACGTTTTATGGTGCAGGCAACTGGCGCAGAATGAAGGATGAAACCTACAAAAGACTGCGCCATGAGCCGGAATCCTGGACGGTGGAAGTTCACACCGTTGAAGTCTATGTAGGCACCGGTGGAGATCATCAGGACGAATTCTTACGTGGAAAACGCCCCAAGGATCTTCTGCGTGGAAGCATCGTTACTCCTTCCCTGCTTGCATCCATTCTGAATGTAAAATATGTGAACTCCTCTGCACTGCACAGAGTCGAGCAGGAGTTTCAACGCAATGGTGTAAATATCTCCAGACAGACCATGTCGAACTGGATCATCCGGTGTGCTGAGAAATATTTCGCACCGTTTGTGGATCGTATGAAGCAGGAACTGCTGTCCCTGCCGGTGACGCAGTCAGACGAAACACCGGCACAGGTGATCGGTGACAGTGACCGTCCGAACAGTAAATGCTACATGTGGGTACACCGTTCCGGGGAGTTCTATAAGGAATGTCCTGTGGTGATCTACGAATACCAGAAAGGCAGGGATCACGAAAAGCCGCTGGAGTTTTACCGGAACTACAAAGGAGTTCTGGTCACGGACAGTCTGGCGCAGTATCATCTGCTGGACAAAAAACTGCCGGGAGTGACAAATGCAAACTGTTGGGCACATGCAAGAAGAGCCTTTGCAGATGCCGTAAAGGTAGCGGATAAAAAGGATCCCCTGTCAGTAAAAAATTCCGTAGCATACCAGGCATTACAAAAGATCGCAGAATTCTACCGGATCGATACCGGACTGAAAGAACTTCCGGCAACGGATCGCCTTACACAGCGGCAGACAAGGATAAAGCCGCTGGTTGAGGATTTCTTTGCGTGGGCAAAACAACAGGCTGCAGAATGTGCGGTGCCTCCGAAATCCAGGACCGGACAGGGACTAAATTTCATCATCCATCAGGAAAACTATTTAAAGGTATTTCTGACCGATGGGGATATCCCAATCGATAACTCCGCTTCCGAGCGGGCTATCCGGACTTTCTGTATCGGCAAGAAGAACTGGATGTTCCATAACACAGCAAAAGGTGCCGGAGCCAGCGCTCTTGTTTACAGTATTTCAGAAACAGCAAAGCTGAACAATCTGCGCCCATACTACTACTTCAGGTATATCCTCACAGAACTGCCGAAGTGTTGTGACGAAAAAGGAAATATAGATCCGGCAAAACTAGACCAGCTGATGCCCTGGGCAGAGGAGCTTCCCGAGGAATGCCGGAAACCACGCCGCTCATAAAAGCGGCGTTAAATTTAAGGGTAGGCGCAGGATTTGACGTTTACAAAGCTACCTGAAAATATCCGAAAATAAATTTACTATAAGCCGCAAAAGCGGCTTATGGTTGTCAAGGTACTCGCTATAGAGCGTTTACGGAAAGATTACCGTCAGCGTGAGGTCGCGCCAAAATTTGACGCTTATTTTGTGTGGGTAAAAGAATCTCTCCCAAAAGTTCCCACAGGAGGCAGTACCTACAAGGCGCTCCAATACAGTCTGAACCAGGAGGAATATCTCCGGTTCTTCCTGACTGACGAGAAAGTTCCCATGGACAACAATACTACCGGGCGCACCATCCGTCCCTTCACCCTTGGGCGTAAGAACTGGGTCACCGTGGATTCCATCCGCGGAGCAGAAGCCAGTGCCATCATGTACAGTCTGGTAGAAACTGCAAAAGCAAACGGACTCCGGGTCAACGAATATCTGGAATATGTGCTGATCGAACTGGCAGCACACCAGGACGATACCAGCCGTGACTTCCTTGCTGACCTACTCCCCTGGTCCAAAGCAGCCCAGAAAAAAATGCAGCAGTCTGAAAAAAGTCTCCAAAAAAAGTTAATTTAACTGTCAAAGAGCAAATCTATAGGAATCGCCAGTACAATGGCGGTTTCTTTTATTTTATGGTAACCATGTTTGAGTACTTACATTCCATCCGAGGAGCAGAAGCCAACGCTATCATGTACCGCTTAGTAGAGACTGCAAAAGCAAACGTCTTGGATTAAGTTTTTTCAAAAAAATATATAATATCGTCGCAATATGATTTTCTATATTGAGTCACGATGCATAGTTCTTACTTCACTTTTTAAGCGAGTAAAAAATTAATTTCCATCAAATTTGAAATCACTTAATCAGCTTCAAGTGTCTTAATTCCTTTTTTATAAACTTTAGCAAACTAATCATCTTGTAATATATCTTTACACTACAAATAAATAATGCATTACCATAATACAAACAATAATTATTACTCTTTTTCTTGGAAAACTGTGCTTTTTTATCACATTCACCTCTTGAAAAATCATACATTTCTATTCCGTTAGTTTTGCAATAATCCATAACAAAATACGTTAAAATTTTTCCAGGCATCAGAACTTTATAGTCTTCCAGATATGCAGTATGGCATCCTGTTAGATAATAACCATTGATAAAATCAAATGTATGAGCTATAGGTATATCTTTATAACGCAAAACAAACATTCTTGTGCCCGGAAATTCAGATATATCAACAAAAAAGCGACGTATTTTTTCGTCAGTAAACAATGCACGATTCTTACCAACCTTATTACTATTACTTTCTATATTAAACATTGTATGGATTTCATCTTTTATATCCTCCTTATAAATATGAAGTGAAAAACAATCCTCATTCTCCGTTATTATTTTGTCTAGTTTCTTTCTTGTTCGTTTCGAAATTGAAGATAAACCATCATCAATCTCTGCAAACGGATTTACAGAGCATGTCCTACAAAAATCACTATCACAATAGAAGTGTAATTCATTTTCGGGAACTTCAGTGAAAATAAAACATTTCTTTTTAAAATACTTTCTCACAGTAAACTCTATCGTTTTATTACTATTATCCGCAAACAAATTAGCTGATTTGTCTAAATATCTACCGCCTGGCGAAATATATATTATATTCCATAAAGATTTAATAGGAATTATCGATCTAATAATTCCATCTTCATATACAAATATAACTAGATATTTTCCCTTGAACAATGAACTACAGGCTTTAAACCAATAAATAGAGTTATATACTTTGGGGTTAGACGATTTTTTCCACAAATCATCCCACTCAGTATAGTCTTTATCTGTCAATGCCTTTTTCACTTCTATACTGTACATTTTTCTTACACTTTCTTTAATAGATAGAATGTCTTTGACTATCGTTAATTCTACATAACAAATGTGTTTCTTATTCTAACCGCTCAATTGCTTCTTTTAAACATTGTATAAAGAAGATAATCTCATCTCTTTCAACAGCAAACGATATTCTAGCGACACACTGTTGTTTATTTGGCCATGCCATGTATGCTCCAGGTACATATTTAATATTCATAACTTTATATAGAAATTGCATAATATCTTTTTCATTTTTGATAACAGTTGTATCATATTTTTTCCCTAGCAGTTCTGTCAGATCAAGGATAGCAAAAAAACCACTTTCCGGATTGCATCCCTCAGCTAATTTTACAAAAGGGATTCCTTCAAGCCATTTTTCTTTTTTCTCACGATTATTATAATACTGATTAATATCGTCAGTTATGGTTGCTCTTTCAGAAAGATTTTTTATTGTTATAATTCCTTCAACACCCGCTCTTAAAATTGCAAACCTATGCTGATACTCCGTTAATAATGGTTTAAAATACTCATCATATTTTCGATTTCTCTCAACAGAATCATTAAATAGTTCCCCCAATATTATAGTTTGCAATTGTGGTGAAGAATCGATAGTTTGAAATATAAGATTTTTTATTCCTCGAACTATTATTTCATCAGCAACTATCACACCCGAACGGATACCAGCTAATCCATATGCTTTCGATGCACCTAACAGTGTTATTACATCAGATTCAAATCCTTCAATTCCCATAGCCGGAAAAACATCTTTTCCATAACTAAGATCCTTGTAAATCAAGTCGTCTACATAAAGTACACCTTTGTTATGGCAAACCGACAAAACATCTCTCAACTGTTTTATATCCTGTTTAGATATTACCCTTCCTATCGGATTCTGAGGATTAGTTTGATATATCATTGACACTCTTGGTTCATAATTTAATATATCCTTATAAGAAACCCTTAACTCTTCATTTATCTGGTCTATCAGTTTTTCCAAACGATGTGGTTCAAATGACCAGTTCTCACTTTCATAAAGTGGGAAAAAGCGAGTAATTCCACCAACTCTCTCTGGTGAAAAGGTAAATAAACCATATGTAGGAGCCTCAAACAATACAACATCATATGGTCTCAAAACAAGTGTGCATACTAAGTTGAAAGCATGCGTCGTAGAAACTGAAAAAATAATATTATCCTCAGTCAACTTATTTGAGAAATTTTCTTGCTTTAGATATCTCAATACTTTATTGCGTACTTCATAATCTCCTTCTGGCGTTGGATACTGAGATAAAATATTCGAATTTAAAAGTTCTGTCACCGCATCTATCACCCCTGGGAATGGAATTGATTTCATAGGATCTCCTCCACCTAATTCATTATTATATTCAGGATGTTCAGTTTGAAATGACGGATCGGTTTCCTCATTAAGAACTTTCAATTCCATAGCCGCATCAAAAAAATCACTGCCATCTGGTCTAGTTCCTGTATCTGGCATTCCCTCCTTGGGAACAATTAATTTCCTCTTCCTTCTAGCTATCTGTTGTATGGAATATGGTTTATCTTTTAACAGACTATAATAGTGTCTTATACGCTCAATCTCACTTTCCTTCATAATTTCTTTTTTTTCTAAACTTATTTCTCTCTCATGTATTAGCATACTACACTTACAATAGCAGATATTGTTAAAATAATATCATATCATCCTTTCACTATTATACTAAAAAACAACAATCATGTATATTACATTCAAGACAACTGGTGCTAGGAGCCAGCATCTAGTTTTCCCTATATACCCAATCGCCTTTTGTTCATTTTGCAAATTTTAAGTGCAAGCTTCCCACGCATATTAGTTAGTACCTTTTTTAATTACATATACTCCAGCTTTTTTCCCGTTAACTAATGTATCTATCCTTTTTTCAATTATGAACAGATGAGTATCTATAGCTGATTCAAATTCATCTTTTCTCGCTGAAAGGAGAATAAGTTTAGCATTTGGCTTCATTACTCTGTTAAATTCCACAAGCATATCTATGTAAAACTGTTCAATGTCATCAATTTGTTCGTAATATCCCCATGGCGGATCTGTAATTATTACATCAATACTGCCATCTGTTATACCTACTAGGTTTTTTGCATCTCTAACCCTCACGTCAATTTCAGACTTATTTTCAAAACCTCGACGAAGGTTTCTCACTAGTCTTGGATTCAAATCACTAATATACATTTTTTTAAATTTGAAATTTTTCTGCATCTGCTTTGGAATAGATCCATATCCAGCAAATGCATCCATTACTATACTGTTTTTTGTTGGCTCTCCAAGCATGCACATCAAATACGCAAATTCCGGTCGAAGTTCTCCTTTACTTAGCTCTTTCTCAGTTGTTTTTCGTTTGTTCATTAGTCTACAAAAGAAACCAATATTTTCACTTCTCTTAATAAGCCAATACTCAGTTTGCGGAGAAAGTCTATCAATCATAGCATTGGTTAATCGACATATTTTCGTCTCTATTTGTCGAGTATACGATTTGTCCATTCCAACAAATTGGTTATTGACTGAATAGCGCACTCTAAATGATTTTCGCGACATAGGTATTTGTTTAATTGCAAGGATGTTTTGCGCCATGGATACTAGATCACAGTTTTTTCCTTGATATTTTCGAATAACAAGAAAAGTATTGTTAAATACCAAAACCTTTTCAATTTCCCCTTCCTTACCATTATAATAATAGTTTACCAAGCCATCATAAACTTTCAATACTTTTGCTCCGGGTAATAACTTAATAATCACTTCCGGAATCACATCAGAAAACCCTGTCGTAAATGTTGATATATACTCTGCCATTATTTCTCTCCCATTATTAAGTCAAAATAAAATAAATAGTATGTACTCACTCTATCATGAGTACCTTACCCTCTTAACTGTTACGCATTCATGAGATAATTCCCCCAAAATATTCGCATTTCCTTTGTGTCTTACCTTAAGAGCTTCTCATGAGCACTACTAATAAAAAGTTACAACAGGTCAAACTCGACTAGTGGACTGTCCTTTGTAAAGAACAATCCGAGGGCAGTCTGACCTTCGTAAACGCTCCATAGGTTCTTTTCAAACTTAGTTGTTATTAAAGCTATTTCTTTCATAATATCGTTTTATTACTTTTATTTGCGCTTCCTTCAGCCAAGCCATTATTATAAACAAATGTGATTCCGTTTTTAACAGCCGTTATATCTTTCTTTACGCCATTCACATATGTCCGTAGTTTTGATGTATCAAACTTTTCAAGTTTATTATTGAGCCATTGTTCCATGTGTTCGGAATATGTAGAATAAATAATCTCAAAAATTCTTTCATAGTAGCATACAAATCACCTAGTATTGGATAAATTTCTATTACTTTCTTATATTGATTTGGATTAATTATGTAAACATCATCCATTTTTTATAAATCATCTAGGAAAATACTTTTCTCTGAACCATTTCTGTTGGCTGATAGTCTGAATCAATCATACTTTCGTCGTCTTTAGTAGCATTTCTGATTTTTCTTTTTGCATAAACATTCTTAGCGAAGCAACTGTTCCGTTATACCCATTTGAGGTCATAATTTCATGTATTTTTACATAAGTCATTCCCTGGCTTTTATGTTCGATTACTTTCTTTTCAAATGTGGCCAATTTATTTGGAATTCTGACATTATAGTGGTCATCTGCCACAGAATACTCCATATTCAAATAATTTTGTATCATTTTATAAGTGTGATGCGTCGTTTTCGCTATTTGCTCGATAGATGCTCCAGACCGTGCAAGTAACGTAAACGTTCCATAGTGAGTACCTTGGCAACTATAAGCCGCTTTTACGGCTTATAGTAAATTTACTTTCTGATATTTTTCGGTAGCTTTGGTGATCAGGGACGCAGATTCTCCAAGGAACTGCGTTCCGTGTCTTCCTTATGTTTTGCAATCACTTTCAGCAAATATTCAAAGTATTCGTAGGGTTTCAAATTATTGGCTTTTGCGTTCTCTGCAATACTGTAGATCACAGCTGATGTCTTGCTCCGCTTATGATATCAACAACTTCCCAGTTCTTCTTTCCGATACAGAATCCCCTGATAGCCCGTTCCGATGCATTTATTGTCCCTTGGGACATCTCCGTCCTGAACGATACCCTGAGATATTTTTCCTGATGTCTTTTGCAAGCGCAAATTCCCTTTAGGTATTTTTATTATACAATAAACAGCGCAGGGTGTGAAGCCGATCTCAGAACTGTTCCACTTGGATGGTCTTTACAATAAATCTAAAGATAAAGACCGGAAAAACTACCGCCAACTTGAGATTTGTCCAAAAGTTGACGCTTATTTCGCGTGGATAAAAGAGACTATCCCGAAAGTTGCCGCCGGAAGTAACATCTACAAATCACTTCAGTACAGTCAAAATCAGGAGGAATATCTCCGTTTCTTCCTGACTGACAGGAAAGTTTCCATAGACAACAATACCGCAGGACGCACCATCTGCCCCTTCACCCTTGGGCGAAAGAACTGGGGCAGCGTGTATTCCATCCGCGAAACAGAAGCCAGTGCCATCATGTACAGTCTGGTAGAAACTGCAAAAGCAAACGGTCCTGAGTCTACGAATATCTGGAGTATTTGCTGACCGAGTTAGCCGCGCACCAGAATAATTCTAGCCGTGACTTCCTTGCCGACCTTCTTCTCTGGTCTAAAACAGTTCAAGAAAAATACTGCAATCTGAAAAAGTATCTTTGAGGCATTAACTGAACTTAATTATGTTTAAAACATAAATAATACTTTTTTCCATCGATAAGTTTTCTTTCCTTTTGCATCAGCAAATAGAAGTCTTTCAGAAAAAGTTTTTCGGCATTCTGAATTCAGGCACAAAAAATGTTTGAACTAGCAATATAGTTTTTTATTTTGCAACTGTAATTCTTGAATTTCTCGTTCATAAGTCGAATGTACCTTTTGGGATAGTTCGCCGCAATACGGACATTTCATTTCCGTTTTTTTAAATCTTAAATATTACTTCATTACCTTTAATAATACAATTATCAAGGGCAAAATCTTCTCCTAGTTCACAAACAAATTCTTTCATGTGCCTATCTCCAGTAGATATATTTATATTGTACTGCTTTAACTCTGTAATATCAACCATGCTTGGAAAGAACCGTTTGCATACTTACAATAAAGAGTATCACTACATTCAAAATAGAATATAACAGTTCATTATTTATTATTTCATATACCCTCTTTCTTCCCTCAATTGCCAAAGTAAATTTCAGTCTGCGCCTCCTTTTCTTTCTCCAAAAGTCAACCAATTACCATTTGTATCTCAATCTATATTCAAAGAACAGCTAAAATAATTCCTTGAATTTCATAGCATAATTAATCTGTTAGTTAGGAAAACTGTTATGCAGATAAACATCACTATTCCATCTACAGAACAAATATGTTCCCTCTCTTAGTATTTGGGCTTCATTCATGCTAATCGGTATTGGGGTTTGATTTCTAGTAATATCCGTGCATACTAATAAATCACATCTGTTATCACTAGAATTGAATTCTAACTTAACTGGAGCGTATGTCTCCAAGATATAATATTTCTTGCATTCCTCCGATTCAAATCCTATAAGCACATGATTATGATTATATTTTTTCCACATTTTCTTTTTCAAAAACTTAGTAATTGCTGGCAATTCTTGTTTAAAATACAAAGGATTCTTTTTTAGTGCCGACAATCTATATTGAATTTTATTTCTTAGTTTTAAATCCTCATCATGTGCTAATTCAATATCACTAATCCAAAATTCTTCGACTTCAATTTTTTCAAAAGTACATATAAGCTTCTCCATATAAGAGTAAACATTCATATATTCAGAATCATTTAATATCGTTTCCCACCACCATGCGGCCGGAGCCGGCATACATCTTTCAAAACAAGCACGTAATATCATAGCCGAATGATAGATTTTACTTTCAATCGTTTCTGTATATGCGAAATCAGAAAAACATCCAAACTCTGAGATCCAAGCTGCTGGAAACTTTTCCCTCAAATATTCATAGTTTTCCATTGCTGTATTATATGGAAATCGATATGAATGTATATCACATTTACATTCAATCTTTCTCGAATAGTATTTATAAAGACGATAATCTGAAATACTGACTATAAAGTTATATCTATCACCATACTCATCTCTCAACACTCTTATATTATTATTAACCCAAAATACTATCTTATTTCGTGCAGCCTCAATTTGATCAATTTCATTGCACAGTTCTATTGTTTTTACATTGTCATATTTCACTATCTCTTGCAAAACTGTGGATAACTTTTCTAGATATTCGTTTTTCCCTTTAGCGCATAAAAATTCCACTAGTGCTGTCTTGCCTGAAAAGGTATTCGTGTACCAACTATAATCTGAATCAGCGAAATCTCTATATGAAGACTTCACATAGTTTACATATGTATCTAATACCAAAACTATTTCCAAATTAAATTCATTAGCAAGCTGTATTATCTCACATATTTTTTTTAAGTCATCAACTCGTTCTATCGGATACAATCCCCAAGGAACTAAGAACACTCTTATAATCCCAATATTGTGCCTTTCACAAACCTGAAAACATTTCCTATAATAATATACCGATTCTTTTATTTTGGGTGGCCAGGCTATATTTATAGCAAAACAATTTTTCATTTTAAACTCACTACCTTCATTTTTTCGAATTTCGAATTTGGAAAGACAACGCTATTGCATATAAAAGAATTCATTCAGGACTTCAACTAGAATCTTCATAAAACTCTCCATTTCGTTCTCAGTAGTAATTACCGACGGAAACAGTGCCACAACGCCAGCCAATTGGCTAATCAAAAATCCCTTATTTCTCAAAATAATATCTAAATTGGGTATATTCACTGTCTGCTTCGTCACTGGATCAACAATCTCCATCGCTATCATCAACCCTTCTATACGTACTTCACCGAAAAACTGTAAGTATGTGTAATTAGATATTAATGCTCGAAAACTCTCACTTTTCGTCTTAACTTCTTCAATAATATTTTCTTTTTCAAAAACATCAAGCACAGCATTACCAACAGCACACGCTAATGGATGCCCACTATTTGTAAAACCATGTCGAAACTGGTTTTCAGCCTTTTGGGAAACAAATGCATCCGCAATTCTTTTGGATACAATCATCCCCCCTAAAGGTACTACTCCATTAGACACGGTTTTTCCGAAAGTAATTATATCTGGATACACACCTCTTTTTATACAATTGAAATACTCTCCGGTACGACCAAACCCTGTACTTACTTCGTCAAAAATGACAAGAATATCATTTTTGTGACATACTTCTATCAGTCGATTCAAATAATATTCATCAGGTATAACAACCCCCCCCTACACCCATAACCGGTTCAATAATCAATGCACATATATTTTCTTCTCCATAAAAATCAAGCCTATACTCAAAGTCTTTTATACACGCATATTTGCAAATATCTTTCGACAATCCTAACCCACATCTATAACAATATTGAGGATGAATATGTATTGATTCTATAAATAAGTCATCAAAAGGCACTCTATCCCAAGGATCTCCCGAAATGCCTGCACTTCCCAACGTAGACCCGTGATAACTTTCAAACAAAGATATAAATCTATGTTTTCCTTCCTTATGCTTATTATAAAAATACTGCTTAGAAATTTTAAGGGCACTTTCTACAGCTTCTGAACCTCCCGATGTAAAAAATACAGAAGAATACATATTGGGGGGAAACAAATCTATTATTCTTTTTGCTAACTTATCTCCCTGCTCATGGTAAAACCGATGGTTAGAAACAAAATCTAAGTTATCTGCCTGCTTATATAATACATTTAGAAATTCTTTTCTCCCATGACCCAAAAAAACATTCCATGTTCCAGAATTCAAATCGATGTATTCTTTATTATTACTGTCTATTAATATATTATTTTTTGCTGAGATTATTTTTTCTCTTTCATAGTATAATTGAGTCTCAGGAGTCCAAAAAAACTTATTATCCATACAAACTACCATCCTTCCTTAAAATATTTTTTCATAAAATATATTTTGTCCTGAATTATTCACAGAACAGTATCTGAACTGATAACTGCACCATTGTGATCCGTGATGACCACAGTTCCGGTGCCAAAAGTTACATGTGGGTCTACTGCACTGGGGAAAACGCCCCCTGTGATCCTCTACGACTACTACAGTACCAGAAAAGCAGATCATCCAAAGGAATTTCTCCGGAACTATTCCGGAATTCTGGTAACCAATGGATATCAGGTCTATCATTCCTTAGAAAAGCAGAAGGATGACCTGAAGATTGCCGACTGATGGGTTCACGCAAAACGAAAGTATGCGGAACACGTAAAAGCAATCGGTATTCCAGAACTCGAAGGAACCGTTGCCGCACAGGGTGTGAAGCTAATCTCCAAGCTGCTCCATCTGGATGGGCTTTACGATAAAACCAAGGATAAAGACCAGAAAGATTACCGTCAGCGTGAAGTAGCACCAAAAGTTGACGCTTATTTCGCGTGGGTGAAAGAAACCATCATGAAAGTAACCACCGGAGCAATACCTACAAGGCACTCCCGTATAGTCTGAACCAGGAAGAATATCTCCGTTTCTTCCTGACCGATGAAAAATTTCCATGGACAACAATACCACAGAGCGTGCCATCTTTCCCTTCACCCTTGGGTGTAAGAACTGGATCAACATAGATTCTATACGTGGAGCAGAAGCCAGTGCTATCATGTACAGTCAAGTAGAAAATGCAAAAACAAACGGACTCCGGGTCTACGAGTATCTGGAGTATGTACTGACCGAGCTAGTAGCGTACTAAGACGATACCAACCGTGATTCTCTTGCCAATCTTCTCCCGTGGTCCAAAACAGTCCAGAAAAAAATGCTACAATCTGAAAAAGTTTCCAAAAAAATTTAATTTAACTGTCAAAGAGCAAATCTATAGGAATCGCCAGTAAATGGCGATCTCTTTTATTTTATGGTACCCATGTTTGAGTACTTACTCTGAACAATGCAGGATCATTGTTTTTGAAAGCTTTGCTTAAAAGCTTCTCAATACCAAGTTTGCTTATGAATTATTTGATGAGCGGCAAGCCTGCATCGAAAGAGTGATCTTCCTATCAAAATTTACTTTAATCTGTCTATTGCTTTCTAATGATAAGTCGTTTACAATACTCATAAATTGCTCCTTTGTTGGTATTTATTTTGATTAGGCATCTTAATTTTACCACAAATGGATGCTCTTTTTTTCATTCACTTGATAGGTGAAAGGCAATATTCAGTTAAAATTCAGTAACCAAATGGCTTTCATCCACTTACACTGCTATGCCGTGAATAATCTAGTTTTGTTTATGTCTTTCCAAAACGTCGAATAATATTAGTTATTTGAAATATATGAACTATATCTCAAATAATCCCAATATTTCACATTGCAAATATTCTTTTTAAAGAAACGAACTCTATGTATTGAAACAAATACTACATACTTGATAATTCTAAAGATAAATCGAAGCCTGTTTGTCTCTAAATCAGTATGCCTATCATATATTCCTTGCAAGCGTATCCTTTTCAACAAATCATCTTCATTTCCTTTCCAGTGATGATAAAAAACGAGATTGGGATTATAGTACACTAAACCGTGATTTTTTCTAACTAATTCTTGAAAAACAACATCTTCATTTAATCCAAGCATTGTTCCTACATGCCCAAAGTTGACATCAAAGCCACCCAATCTAAAAAATATTTTTGTATTAACAAGCAAATTACATCCACCGACATAATCTTTATCTACTATTTTACTAATCCTGCCCAAATTTTTTTCTCCAACTAAATATAGATATTTTTGTGGAATTATCAAGTCGTCAGAATAATCTGCAATTACACGCCCACCAATAAGGTCAAAATATTCATCAGAAGTAAGCATCCTTTCCAATTCTCGATGCCATTCTTCACCAAAAGAAAGATCGTCATCCAGAAAATAGATATAATCCACATCTTGGGCAAGAGAAGCACCTGCATTTCTCGCACTACTTACCCCAGCCTTCAATTCATGGAAATATATAAATTTGTATTTTCCAATTAGTCTTTTACAAATACCATTTGGAGAATTATCAACCAAAATTACTCTTTCGTATTTTTCCAATGATTTAAGCATACCTTCTAGATAATCAGATTTTCCCATCGTAATTATTGCAAAAGCTATCGTCCTCATATTTTTTCCTCTTGGCAATTATTTTCTACACACGCTCTGCAACAGCTAGATGGAAGTTCACTCCCCACTAAAAATAATTGTCTCATTCTTTGCATATAATCATTATTCCAAACATCTTCATCTGAAAAAATATTTCCATATGAATTAGTTGGACTAATAACTCTGCCACAACTACCGATGTTCCCGTGCGAATCAATAGAAATATTCTTCCAAAACCAATTGCATCTAGATTCAAATGTATCGTCACCAACCAGATGTGGCAAATAGTATTTTGCCCTTATTGTACCTTTCGCCTTCTTATCTAATTCCCTAATATAATCTCTATCCGATTTTATATCGGATATATTATTACCAACGATTCCGAAATCGATATATCTGAACAACTCGATCCGATCTACTCCTAAACTATCAGCAAAGCAAAGAAAATCGTATGCTTTTCCCTTAAATTCATTTCCGCATACAGCTGATGTCGAAATTCTCACGGAAGAATTATTTTTTGCTTTTGCTAATACAAGCCCTCTTATATTATTTACAACCGTAATGTATTCCCTTTCGCTACCTTGACATATATCAAAATACGTAATATGATCTGGTGCATTTAAACTTATCTGTATTTCATCAATGCACTTGCTTAAAGAAAGAAAATCTGACATATCTGTCGTAAGCTTTATGCCATTGGTAACAATCTTAACCTTCTTTTTATATTTTTCGCACAAGCGAATGATATCTTTAAATTGAGGGTGCAACAGCGGCTCTCCGACTCCAGCTAACATAACAAAGTAACACTCAGGAAACTTTTTGAACGAAAATTCCAGTGTCTCTAATGATATATAATCCGCATTCAGTTTTTTAGCCTGCGTGAAACTGCTACTATCTGCATTTGTATGGTGCGGACACATTTTACAATGAAGATTACACAAGTCCGTAACATATACCAGCATCCACAAAGGTCGATAGTTTAATACAGTATTTTTTCGTCTATTAGTTTTGTATTTAAGGTAATTCAACAACTGCGCTGGCGTATATCTATAGTGAATGATATTTCTCACTTTATTCAACATATCTGCTTCTCCTTAATTTACTTGTCCAGGTAGTTCTCTCCTAGGATTTTTCGCTTTAAATATGCTAAGTGCAGATATAAATTCCCCAAAATCGTCAAAAAGAACTTAAACTTCCAATAGGGAAGATATCCATTAATATTGATTCGTGGAACTTCATACTGTTTCTTTTTATAATCTTTGCTCAAATGAAACGGAAGACACGAAAGCCCCCAAGAATACTTTTTCTTTTTCAATACACGAAACACTTTCTCGTCATATATTCCTTGAGGATAAACCAAAATATTCTTCTCCATTTTTAATTTTTTTACCAAAACTGAAGGTGTAATTTCTATTTCTATTTCAGACTCCGTCAAATTTTCCAAACTTCTGTGTGTTCGAGTATGAAAGACAAATTCGGCGTTTCTATATTTCTTTATATCGTCAATAGAACAATACTCATCTTTCTGTAAAAACGCCTCAACAACAGCAATTGTAAATGGAATTTCTCTTTCTTCTAAATAGTCCATGGCAGGTAATGCTTCCCTAAATGCATCATCAAACATTATCACCACTTCGTTTTTACTTCCTTTTCTTGGCATAAAAAAAGATAATACTTTTTGAGGTTTATATCTTTTCATTACAAACTCAATCTGCTTAATAAAGTGCTCCATAGGAACCTGTAAAAATAAATCATCGTTACCAATTGAATGATAGACTAATATTATTTTACTCATTACATAAACCCAACTTCTCGAAACATTTTTTAAGTGCTGTAACATTGTCATTATCACGAATAATTACTTCTTGTTGTCCCTGAATTCTATCCATAAGTTCCTGCTCTGAAAGTTCATTTATTTTGAAAATGCAATCTGCAATTTCTTTAGCTTCATCAGCAACAAAAACATAATTCAAAATATCTTTATGTATTCCTTCGATACCAAGCGTTGTTGAAACAATCGGCAACCCTGCTAAACTAGCCTGAAGTATTTTATTTTTCACTCCAGAGCCAGCTAAAATAGGACATATAAAAATATCATTATTTCGGAGTGCATCTCGTATATCTTCAACATATCCGGTAAAATGAATTCTCGCGCCTTCATAGCGTAATATTTCCTCACTACAATTAGCTCCAATAATTTCTAAAGTATACTGTTCTGGAAGCAGCGGTAAAATTTGCGTGATTAAATACTTGGCAGCGATGATATTCGGCGCATAGTCCATCATTCCAAAGAAGGTCAATCGCTTTCTTTCTCCCTCTACTGCTGTAACAACAGCATCACTCAACCATATACTGGTTTCAATGCTATTGTTCATAACAAAAATATTATTATTTAATTCTGAATCTATATCAGTCAAATAGTTTTTATCATCTTCAGAACAAATAACAATAGGGGCGTTATGTTTACACATCTTAGGTTCATATATCCGATGTTTGTAATACTCCTCATAATCTAAAAGTTTTTTCCAGCCAGATTCCTTTTTGCTAATTCTCTCATAGTATTTAGTTAAACTATCAGTTATATCAACAATAGTAGTTATATGTTTTTGTCTGCCTAGGTATGCATATTGCGCCATACGTAACCGCTTAATATAAATAAGATCATAGTCTTTTTCAATCAAACATCGTTCTATTGTATTTTTCATTTTCGATGAATTACAATATAAAACCCGTAGAGGTATTGGCAATAATAATCCCAACAGACATTTAAACATGGATTTCCATTTAGGTTGTTTTACCCACTTTATGTCTTCAATATATGAGCTACACTTTTTCAGTGTTGAAATATCATTATCATTATAGACAAATGAAACTAATGTAACTTGATGCCCTAATTTCTGCATTGCCTTAATAATATTCTGAGTTCTAATTCTACTCATAGAGTTGGGTGGTGAGGGAGTAATATAAAGGATCTGCATATACAGTTTCCTCCTCATAGTAATTTTTATAAACTTCTTTATTCATTTTCCCGTACTCTTCCAATTTTTTCTTATTGTTGAGTAGATCTACAATCGCATTGATTATGTCTTCATCAGAATCCTTTATTATAGTTCCAATGCAGTTATGTAAGCCTTCGGCGCCAACAGTAGTACTTAGAACTGTTTTAGCATGTGCCCAGTATTCGAGTATTTTTATTCGTGTACCACTACCAAAATAAACAGGAACTAAAGTTAACCAACACCTTGATAAAATATCAATTTTGACATTCTCTTCTATATTTTCAATTATTTTTGTGCCGGTTTGTTCTGCGTACTCTCTCAAATCTTTCGGAACAGATGCCCCTAAAAGAAGAAGTTCAAAATCAGGCATTGCCTCTTTCACTTTTGGATAAATATTCTCAAAAAAATGCACTAAGCCATGATGATTTGGCTTCCATGACATATTTCCAACAAAAACACAAGTCGGTTTAGAGAACCATTCATTAGTACTTTTATTCAGTATATCTTTACTAGAAAATGTATTTTCGACAACGCCAAACGTCCTATCCGGACTATTTAAGAATGCTATATTGCGGTCCCTGTTGCTTACAAAATAACTAATCCGTGCTTTTTTCCATGCAAATATCTCGAATTTTTTTACACAATACACTTCTCTCATCATAATCGGTCTTAAATAAAACAAACTATTTTTCGCAGCACGTTCCTGCAATTCATATTCAATATTATGGTCATCAAAAACAACTGGTATTTCATTCACATTCTTTACATACTGCATAGTTGATAACTCTTCACAAAAAATCATTTTGATATTCTGCTCACGAAGAATCGCATTGATTTTGTTCTGCATATCTACTGAATAGTATTGTTGTAACACAACTGCTTGATTATTCATCAAAGCAGCAATCCCCGTATGAAGCAAAGTCGTTTTTGTTCTCATAAAATCGAAGCCAATAATATCTTCTGTATAATCGCATAATTCTTCAACCCTTGTGTTTCCAAACTTTTTATCCCAGTATCCAATTACAATGATATCATAATATTTGCTTAAAAAACGGATCCATGCTCTACTTCTAATAGCGCCACCACTAAAAGCCGGTGCTGGAATAAATTTTGTTAGTACCATTGCCTTATTCAACTTCATCCTCCCTCGTATATCACAAGTAGTAAAGGAAAATAGAAATTCATAAAACCAACACATCTCTTTTATAATTTTTAGTCACTAAAGATGAAACATTCAACCAATCAGAGCCTATCGCTAACTTACATCCATCAGCAAATGTAAATTCGTGTTCATGCTTCGCATCCATAGTTTCCACAATCTTTAGTAATTCATCATAAGAAATCGTCTCTCTTTAATTTTTTATTTAAATTTTACGGAGACTGTCCTATTCTCCTTGCCAATTCAGATACACTTATATTTACATGATTCCTTTATTAATTCAGATGTGTTCAGTTGTAACCTTGTATAATAATTAGGAAGTTAATTATCACACGTTTCCTTCTTTTAATATCGTTGTTCAATACACTTCAAATACTATGAACTTTTGATTTGTTTTCTGTAGCTTGACTACTCAACTGGAATGTATTGCCGCTACTTTTATCTGAATTGTTTATCAGTTGGATGTTGCTGAGTGTTTTTCACTCAGAGTACATATTTCTATCAAGTCTACGATGATAATCAATGTTGGACATCATGGTATCAGACTTTAGGAAAGAGAGGTACAATCTCATGAAAATTTTTGTAGGCAATTGATATCACCAAACTACTTTATAAATATTCTAAACCAAAAGGTTGATGTTTTCAAGATAGCACAAAAACAGACATGTCAAAAATTGTATTTAGACAAACAAAAACACATAATAATCATCTTTCGTAACGCTTACTATGTGTTTTGTATTTTTACATCATTATTAACTTAATGACACTGGGCTTCCCCGTGGCTTATTTTACAACAAATACTTACGCTCTGAAACGAAAATTTTAACTTTTTCAAGTAAAATCTCCCGACACCTTTCCAAACCGAAAAAGAAATTCGCCACTGACATGACTTATGATATGCTCGCTTACGGCAGTTGCCTTCTTACGGATATTGTTGATCAGCTTCATGAAACTTCTAAATAGCTCAACTCCGTGGAAATGCTTACAAGGCATCTGAACAACAACTCCCTGTAAAAAACCTACATTCTTATTTTTCCACAATCTGCAAATGGCTTCCTAGTGAACTCTTTATTCATATCGACGACAGCGATATCATAAACTCGAATGATTATTAGGCTGTTCTGTCGTCACCCTAACCCTTATAATCCTCAATCATAGCCTCAATCTCCGCAATCTGCTCCGCACTGAGTTTTTTGCTCTGAATAAAGGCTGCGATCATCTTGGGCAGGGATCCGCCATAAGCTTTCTCCACAAATGCCTCGCCTTGCTCTCTGTGATATTCTTCTTTATTTAATACGGAGGATACAATCGCGTTCTCATTCTTGAAAATCCCGTTTTCACACAGCTTTTTGATAAACGTATACGTAGTGGATTTTTTCCAGCCGAATTTCTCCGCGCACAGTTTCACCAGTTCACCGGAACCGATCGGCTCCTTCTCCCAGATCAGTTCTGCAAATTTATATTCGGTCTCCGTCATCTGATACATCTCGGTTCCTCCTTGTAATCCTGCTTGTTTTCCTAACACAAAAGGCCGGCAGAAACAGACCTCTTGTTTAAAGTCTATATCCCGCCGACCTGTTTTGTCAAGCATTTTATCTCTTCGGGCATCCGCCGCAGCTACCACATCCCCCCTGCACAGCCTGTGCGGTGAGGTCAAACGGGGTAGTCACGAGACAGATCGCCTGGGAGGAAATTCCCTCTCCGCTTCCGGTGAATCCCAGTCCTTCCTCTGTGGTGGCCTTGACATTGACCTGTCCGATATCGATCAGTAATGCTTTTGCGATATTTTCACGCATGGTATCAATGTGGGGGCGCATCTTCGGCGCCTGCGCGATGATCGTCGCATCAATGTTCTCAATAAATACGTGATTTTCTTCCAACAGCTCGCCTACTTTTTCCAGTAACTTTATAGAAGAAATCCCCTTGTACGTGGGATCTGTATCCGGGAAATGTTTTCCGATATCTCCCAGTGCTGCCGCGCCCAACAGTGCATCCATGATTGCATGGAGCAGGACGTCCGCATCCGAATGTCCCAAAAGTCCTTTTTCATAAGGTATTTTTACGCCGCCGATGATGAGGTCTCTGCCCTCTACCAGACGGTGTACATCATATCCCATTCCGATTCTCATAGCAATCTCCCTTCCGAAGGTATCACAATATAGCCAAAGCCGTATTTATAATGCCAATTTTACCCCAACAGCATATTTCTGTCACTTGCGAAAATACTCTATCGGGCATTTTTCACATTAATTCTTGTTTATGAGCGTTTTCACACACGCTCCGTTTCTCGAATATTATTGTATCTGCTTTACCGTGCCACCGCACAATCCATCAATGCTTCCGTACTGTCGAATACATAGACCGTATAGCAGCCGTCCTCATACACCTTTTCGCCCTGTTTCAGTGCCGGTGCTTTCGCATATTCCGCGCATTCCTCCGCAGTCAGCAGCAGGAATGTTTCCCCGGTATGATATCCTTCCTCATAATATTTCATGGGAGAAGACCACTTGAAATACTCCAGATGCTCGGGATCTCCGATATTGCCGATCTCCACTGCTCCGTTCGTAAGTTCCGTGATAATGTTGGCATTATTATAAGTAGCAAAACCAAAATCATACCCGTTTTCCGCAAGGAACTGTGCCACAGGACGCTTCGTTTCGTTCTTGTCCACCGTAAGGAACGACATCACCGTCTTTCCCGTGCCAAGAATCAAGCAGATCGTAAGCAGCGTCACCACTGCAAAACGGTCAAACGGCAGTTTCTCCTCTTCCAGATAAAAGCACAATACCGACAGTACAAAGATAAAGATCGTAATGTAATACCGGGGTACCATCGTGCTGGTGGTAAAGATAAATACGAACAGATTCAGCACAAAGCTCACCTTCACGAAAAGTGTGACCAGGCTGCGAAGTCCGCTTCTGTTCTGCATTTTCCCATGTTTCACCGTCACGTATCCATAGATTGCGAGCATCACGAACGCCGCCATGGTCACGATTCCGCGCAAGGATAAAAATCCCTTATCCGGAATATAGCCAAACAGCATCAGCAGGCATCCGAGTGCATTCTGAATTCGTTCAAACAATACCCCATGATATAACGCAATGAAATTCGTCGCACCATAGGTCTGGAAGACATATTTATGGCTGATCCATACCACATTAATGCCATATCCCACGACTGCGAAAAAAGCTCCAGCCAGGCTGTACAGGAAATACTTCATCCGGTCGGTACGCCATAACTTTCCGAAGTTCTCCTTCGTCATCGCACCGCGGAAATTCTGAAATTCCTCTGCGCCGAACACATAGAAGAAGCTTGTCAGCACTAACGGGCATTGCAATACTAACAGATAGCGCACACCGGACATTCCACAGACAATTGCCAGAAGTACATAAAATATCCACAGGCTGATCTTTCGTTTTTTCCCATAATCGCCGCTGCACAGCCGCAGATACATTCCGAAGAACCAGAACACCAGAATCACATGGGATATATAGGTATTACCCATCTGCATGTGCGTCATCATCGTCTCGGAAAAAGGCAACAGCAGCAGGCAGGAACTCAGTACCGTAAGCTCCTTCGACACCTTCAGTGGCTTCATAAAATAATAGTAAGAAGCCAGCATCAATCCGTAAAACACCACATTCGTAATCGTACGGATCACATGCCAGTTGCTGCAGATACGAAAAAGCGGTCCCATGATCAGCTGGGTATACAGCACACGGAACTCCGTAGAATAATACCAGTTCGTCGTCGAAATGATCCTATGCTCTCCTGCAAGAATCCGGGAGAAGATCATCTCCGCCGCCATATCAGAATCCAGCCAGTGATCCTGACTGATGATATTTAATCCTAACAGGAGCAAAAGTGTCGCTCCCAATAAAATATAAGGTATCGTTTTTTTCCGTGTTTTCATAGTTGCAAACCTTTCTGCAATTTACCGTCTTATGCATTCTTCCCTAACTATACACGATTTGCCGCAAAAGCACAACTGCGGCTTTTGCGGCAAATATATAAGAATTCTCATTATCTCTTTCTCTTGGGGAAGCTGTTGCCGATACCGGGTTCTTCCTTCTTTTTACGCTTCTTACGTTCCCGTTCTTCGCGGTCACCTGTGAGCTTGCGTTCTGCTGTCTTTTTATCGCGACCGCTGCGTTTTCTGTCGCTGCGGCCGAACCTGCTGTTCTCCCCATCGCGGCTGTCTTCGCGGCCGGCGCCGTCACCACGGCCGAATCTGCGACGTTCACGATGTTCCTCATCGTCCCTGCCGTTATCCCGGCGTCTGCCGCCTCTGCGTCCGAAGTTACGGCCTTCGTCACCGCCTCTGCCGAAACGTCCTCTCTCGCCGAAACGACCACGGCGCTGCGCATACTCATCTGCCGCAATCTCTTCGCCCTTATCACCGACCTGATACTTTAACATGGCTGCTGCCAGTTCCAGTGCGTCGCAGCCTTCCTCTTCCATCTTGCGCTGCAGGAAGCTCTTCATCAGTTCGATGTCTTCATGCTCATGCAGTTCCCATGCATTGTTCAGATACTTGTCTGCTTTCGCCTTGAGTACCTTCGCCGCTCCGGGAAGCTTTTTCTCGGTGATCGTGGTATGGCAGACTCTCTCGATCTCACGAATCTTGTAGATCTCTCTGCTGTTTGCAAACGTAAAGGATCTGCCCTTTCTGCCGGCACGCCCGGTTCTGCCGATACGGTGCACGTAATACTCAATATCCTGTGGAATGTCATAGTTGATGACCGCTTCCACATCATCCACATCAATCCCTCTGGCTGCCACATCGGTAGCGATCAGGATGCTGGCGCCGCCGTTACGGAAACGGTTCATCGCCACATCACGCTGCGCCTGGGACAGGTCGCCGTGCAGTCCTTCCGCCTGAAATCCCTGCTGCTTCAGCAGATCCGCCAGCTCGTCCACCTTCTTCTTCGTATTACAGAAGATCAGTGTCAGCTTCGGCTGATAATATTCCAGCAGTCTCACGCAGGCTGCATCCTTGTCCTGATTTTTTACACGATAAAATTTCTGGGATACCAGTGGGATCGTCAATTCTTTTGCCGCTACTTTTACCAGTTTGGCATCCTTCTGGAAACGATCGGTGATCTCGAGGATCGGCTTCGGCATCGTCGCGGAAAACAGTGCGGTCTGGTGCTCTCCCGGAATCTGTCCCAGGATCAGTTCCATATCCTCACGGAAGCCCATGTTCAGCATTTCATCTGCTTCATCCAGTACCACCATGTTGACCAGATCCAGCTTGATCGTATGTCTGCGCATATGATCCATAACACGTCCCGGAGTACCTACGATGATCTGCACACCCCGCAGACCCGCGATCTGGCGGCTGATGTCCTGTCCGCCGTATACGGGAAGCACTTTGATCCCGTGCATATATTTTGCTATTTTACGCAGTTCTTCCGCTGCCTGGATCGCCAGTTCTCTGGTCGGGCACAGGATGATCGTCTGTAATTTTTTCACGTCCGGATTGATATGCTGAATGGCAGGGATACCGAATGCTGCGGTCTTGCCGGTACCGGTCTGTGCCTGTCCGATGATGTCCTCGCCCTGTAATAAATAAGGAATCGCCTGCTCCTGGATCGGAGACAGCTTCTCGAATCCCATCTCACGGATAGCGCGCACAATGCGGTTGTCCAATAACGGCTCGATGGAGGCGATGCCGTCCTGCTCATTTTCCTGCTGCACGCTTGTCTCGTCCTGCAAAATTTCCTGTTCCTTTACTGCTTCTTCATTTTCCAAAAAATAACTCACTGAATGCTCCTTTTAATTAACTCCACACAACAATTCAGAACCGCATTCGCAAAATCGTCTCTTTGAGACTTTCCTTTTGCGAATGTCTGGGTTCTCACCAAAGTCATTTTCAAAAATGCCCTTTGAAATGCAAGCATTTCACGTGCATTTATGAAAATAACCTTGGTTCTGAATTGTTGCACAAAAAAAGAAATCATTGCGATGCGCTTCTGATTTCTTCCATCAAATCTCAACAACATTTCGTAGTATAGCATGGAAGCATTGAAAAAACAAGTAATTTCCTTTACTATAGAATAAAAACTTGAACTTTCTGAAAGGCATGGAGATTTTTATGATACAGACATTACACATTGTACCCGAATATAACGAAGACCTGATCTATCCCGCCATCTGTAAAAGCATGGAGGCTTTAAACATTGCGGCAGACCTGCGTCCGGAGATGAAGATCGTCATCAAGCCGAACATGGTCATGGCAAAGTCCCCCGATTTTCCGGCTACCACGCATCCGTTGGTGGTAAAGGCCGTGATCCGGTGGCTTAAGGAACAGGGCATGCAGCATATCACCATCGCCGAGAGTTCCGGCGGTCTCTACAATGTCGAAGCCATGAAGCATGTCTACCATGTCTGTGGCATGGATGCGCTTAGTCCGGAAGCCGAACTGAATATGGATTTTTCCGCGCAGACCGTCAACTGTCCCTCCGGATTCAAGAACCACAGTTTTCACCTGATCACGCCCATCGTGGAGGCAGATTACATTATCAATATCTGTAAATTGAAAACCCACGCCATGACCGGTTATTCCGGCGGCATCAAGAATCTCTTCGGTACGATTCCCGGTCTGGAGAAGCCGCAGATGCACTATCGCTGGCCCGAGATCGAAGATTTCTCCAACATGCTCTTAGAGCTGGCACAGACCGTAGCTCCGCAGCTTACCGTCATTGATGCCATCGATGCTATGGAAGGCAACGGTCCCACCGGCGGCACCTCCCATCCGTTGCACATGCTGTTGGCTGCCAGAGATTTCTATACCCAGGACTGCTTTGCCGCCGGACTCATGGGGCTGGATCCCATGGAAATCGTCATGCTGCGACAGGCCGCGGAAAAAGGATTAGCGCATCCGAAAGACCTGGAACTTGTCGGCGACCCGGTTCCCGTGGGGCTGTCTCCCTTCCAGAAACCGGATACCATCAAGTTGGATTTCACGAACGGAGTACCGAAATTTTTGCGGAAACCGTTTACTTTCGTTGCATCCAGACTGTTAAAATCCTATCCCCAGCTCAATGCGGAGAAATGCGTGGGATGCGGAAAATGTGCGGAAAGCTGCCCGGCTCATGTAATTAAAATCGAAAACCGCAAGGCAAAATTCCGTAGAAAAGGCTGCATCTCCTGCTTCTGCTGTCAGGAAATGTGCCCCATGAAGGCAATTTCGGTTAAAAAGGCATTATAAGGATTCCAGTGCTTCCAGCCATTGTTTTTCTTTTTCAGTCAGGTATTCTGCGGGGGATATCTTGTGATCCTCCGTAGAATAGAACAGATTCGGTTCATAATCGATATCCGCGACATACACAACATAGGTCGAATCATTGACCCATGTATTTAAATTGCTGAAAAATTCTGAAATATCCTCTTTGGAACTGCTCTCTCCCATTTCTATTTTCGCTGATTCCACTTCGTATTTTGCATTACGATCTTCAAAGAAGACCTCATATTGGTAAGTAAGTGTATCCATTCCGCTCCAGAAATTTGTCTGAATCAGATAGTCTTTTCCCTCTACTGTCGTAACAAACATCTGCCCATTTCCCACATGTGTAGGAGAAAACTCTCTGTTTATGAAAGCGTGGATTTCAGAAAAATCACCCTCCCCTTCTTCTGCCAAATAATGCTGTTCGGCTGATACATAGAACTGTCCGAATGCAGTTCTTCCATTCATTACATCTTGTAGCGTAGCACCTTCCGGAACGGTAAGAAGAATCGTGTTCTTCTGTCCGTCATGGGTAATATCTGCCGAAAACTGTGCCAACACCTCACTATACGCTATCGGCTTCCCATATTCCGCATTCTCATATGGTGCCTGTACACCTATTTTACCTATAGAATACTCATATCCTTCCGAAAAAGTGAGCGGTGCAGAAACACCGGGCGCTGGTCCATACTCTACCGCACGGCCCTGGAAAAATAATGGCAGAGTACCATGAATCCAGAACTCCCCTTCCTTATATTCTATATAGACATGCGAACCAAAGCAGGTGCTCTCAAATCTGCCCCCACACTCTTCTTCCTCTGTCTGCAGACAAGCCTGCCAAGCCGGTTCCTCATTCTTTTCATTCCCCGTGTATATATCAAGCATCTGGTATTTGGCATCGTACTTGTAGGTAATCCTTCCGTCGATATTTTCTACGATGTCATCAGAGGACAGATAGAATACCGGTTGTTCCTTTCCTTCTTCTATAACGGCAAGTCCCATCAGATATATCCCGGTGCCCCTCCCATCGCAAAAGGTAACCGCGTACTCTTCCTTCTGGTCTCCGTCCACATCCATCTTATACGCTCCAACGATCTCCAGAGGCGTCAGGGGATGCCCGTCAAGCTGAAACGGAATCTCTCGCTCTCCGTCCACAATGACATAGTTATCCTGTACCTGATCTAAATATACAGAAACGTTGCTTTGCTCTTCCAGCCAGTACTCCGTGCGGCCTGTGTCTTCCGGTTCCGTCACAGCCTCTTCCTGTGTGGCTGCGTCTTCTGTGATGCTTTCTGTGACTGCCTCCTCACGAAATTCTGTATCTTTTGTTTCTTCCGAAGTATTTTTCTGCCCACAGGAAGTAAGCAGCATAGTACTAAAAAGCAGTAGCACAATTAATTTTTTCTTTTTCATAGTTTTTGTCATTCCTTTCGCTTCGCTCAAGGCACAAACAAGTTATGAAAA